>LIDZ01008504.1_pt1 | contig 34156 bp, 33 predicted proteins | sample 644651 | NCBI WGS metagenome assembly LIDZ01 (sample SAMN03856242, study PRJNA289617) | food metagenome | isolation source: wine grapes on drying loft during traditional withering process | host: Vitis vinifera cv. Corvina | place: Italy: Gargagnago di S. Ambrogio di Valpolicella | collected 2014-01 | reverse complement strand
CCGCGCTGCGGCGCTTCGATGAAGCGGGAGCTACCTACATTCTGGCCGAGGCTTGCCCGGAGACCGGCCTCGGCGCAGCCATCATGAACCGGCTGATGAAAGCCGCCGGTGGATCAGTAATCGACGCGGGTTAATCCACCTGTTCCGGCAGCTTTTTGACTATCCCTTTCTTTCCTGAAAGGTTGTCCCCTAATCCTGCTCCCTCCCTTCCCCCATTCCTCATACTGTCATGATTGCCATCTTGTCCGCATATCGTTGTAGTACAAGATATAACGGACTTGGGGGTAGGGGAATGGGCATAGGGGAAGTATATGCCGGATGGGGGCAGACCCTAACAATTGCTATAATGGCAATTGCGCTAGGCATGGATGCTTTTTCGCTCGGTGTAGGCATCGGGATGAAGGGCATTCGTCTGCTGCATGTGCTACAAATGAGCCTGCTTATTGCCTTTTTCCATGTGCTTATGCCACTTCTGGGTTTGTTTACGGGAAGTTATGTTGGGCATTTGCTCGGTCAGGTAACCGCTTATGCGGCTGGTGGCCTGCTTGTCCTACTGGGGGCGCATATGGTGTTCAACTCCTTTCGTCCGATTTCCAGCGAGATGCGAGGGGCAAATCACCGGACATTTTGGGGCATGCTGCTCATTTCGTTAAGTGTAAGTGTAGATTCGTTTTCCGTTGGAGTATCACTAGGTATGTTCGTAAACAGTGTATTTTTGACCGTACTGGCCTTTGGAGCCTGCGGCGGCTTAATGTCGATTATCGGCTTGCTGCTGGGGCGGCGTGTTAGCCGCGGACTTGGTGAATATGGTGAAGCCTTGGGTGGGGCTATACTTTTGGCGTTTGGCTTACTGTTCATCTTCTGATACAATAACGGCGAAAGTATCTTTCAATATTCATGGGGGTGGAAAGCATGCTGCATATTTTATTCGTCTGCACCGGAAATACGTGCCGTAGTCCAATGGCCGAAGGGCTTCTACGGAAACTAGCAAAGGAACGCGGAATCGACCTGGAAGTGCGGTCTGCAGGTGTATCTGCCATTTCCGGTACTTCAATTTCAAGACATGCCGCAGCTATTTTGCGGGATGAAGGCATTAATGATCATATTCTATCCTCGCAGCTAACGGGGCAAGCTGTTTCCTGGGCAGATCTTGTATTGACGCTGACCGGCGGGCACAAAAGGCATTTGCTGCAGTATTTCCCTGACGCAGTTACGAAGACTTACACACTTAAGGAATACGTACATGACGAAGATGCTGTAACTGAAGATATTCAAGAGCTGGATAGCCTATATGCTGATGCGGAGCTTAGCATAGCCCTAGGTGGAGAACCGAAAGCTGAAGATTTGCAGCGGATCATCGAAATCCGCCAGCGGATTCCTAGCTTCGACATCTCTGATCCCTTTGGAGGGAATCGCGAAGATTACGAATTGACGGCTGCCGAGATTCGTACGGCATTGTACGGTTTGCTGGATAAATTGGAATCCTTACGCCGTTTGTAATGAAGGTTGATTTTCACCGGCCTTTGCATTAATATGAAAGAACAAATATCGGTTCCGGTGTAACTGGCGACAAGTGTGGATCAAACCACGATGGAGCATCGGAATAAACGGCCGGTCGCCTGGGCAAAAGAGCAAATCCGCAGCTACCTGCGGACTGCTCTTTTTTGTTTAAAATGAACCTGATTACAGCAAGCTTATGTTTACGAAGTGAGGAGGTAGGGAGATGGACGAAGTCGTGAAGCAGGACCTTTCCGAAGATCATTCGACGGAAGCAGAGCTTTCTTGGACGGCTGCAACTGCTACCGTGGTGCGCGAACTGGCGAAGACGGGCAAGCTCGGACCAGGCAAAGTTCTTGTTGTTGGAGTTAGCACTAGCGAGGTTGCGGGTGTTCGGATTGGCACGGGAGGCGCGCTGGAAGTGGCAGAGCAATTGCTTGAAGGAGTGCGCCAGGTTGCTGAAGAATGGGGCTTTCATCCCGTGTATCAATGCTGTGAGCACTTGAATCGTGCACTTGTAATGGAGCGCTCTTTGCTTGTGTCGCTTGGGCTGAAGGAAGTTGCTGCTGTACCTATACCCGGGGCCGGGGGCTCTATGGCTGCTGCTGCTTACCGTTCCATGGCAGATCCTGTTCTGGCCGAAAGCGTACAAGCTCATGCCGGAATAGATATTGGAGAAACTTTGATTGGTATGCATTTACGCTCTGTGGCAGTCCCTTTCCGGCCCACACAACGCTACATTGGTGCGGCCAGAGTAAATGCAGCCTGGACTAGACCGGCATTGATCGGCGGCGAACGCGCAGTATACCGTACACCGGAAGTTAGTGGTTCTCAGCTCTGCGATTGACCTGCGAGCTTCAATAAATATAAACACAAACACTAGGAGGAAATAAGAATCATGGAACAATTGCGTAAGAGTGACCCGGCAGTACTGGAAGCGATGGGACTGGAGTTAAGACGTCAGCGTGCCAACATTGAGCTTATTGCCTCAGAAAATATCGTCAGTGAAGCCGTAATGGAAGCCATGGGCTCCGTGCTTACCAACAAGTATGCAGAAGGCTATCCCGGCAAACGATATTATGGTGGTTGTGAAGATGTGGATATTGTGGAGAACCTGGCCCGTGATCGTGCCAAACAATTGTTTGGTGCCGACCATGTAAACGTACAGCCGCATTCAGGCGCTCAGGCGAATATGGCAGTTTATCTGGCCGCACTTAACCCGGGCGATACTGTGCTGGGCATGAATCTGGCGCATGGTGGCCATTTAACGCACGGCAGTCCGGTCAATGCTTCCGGTTTGCTATATAATTTTGTAGCTTACGGTGTTCAAGAAAATACATTCCTTATCGATTATGATGAAGTGCGCAAAGCAGCGTTTAAGCACCGTCCTAAACTAATCGTGGCAGGCGCAAGCGCGTATCCGCGTATTATTGATTTTGAAGCCCTTGGCTCTATCGCAAATGATGTCGGAGCTCTGTTTATGGTTGATATGGCACACATCGCCGGATTGGTTGCAGCAGGTCTTCATCCGAGTCCGGTTCCACATGCCCATTTTGTTACAACAACAACACATAAGACTTTGCGCGGTCCCCGCGGAGGTATGATTATGTGTAGACAGCCATGGGCAGCTGCCATCGATAAGGCGGTATTTCCTGGGTCTCAAGGTGGTCCTCTTATGCATGTGATTGCATCCAAAGCTGTAGCATTTGGAGAAGCACTGCTGCCATCCTTTAAGACTTACGCTGAGAATGTAGTGAAGAATGCTAACATACTGGCAGAAACGCTTATAGCTGAAGGAGTAAACATCGTATCAGGCGGCACGGACAATCATTTGATGCTGCTGGATACCCGTAATCTCAATATTACTGGCAAAGTAGCGGAAAAAGTACTGGATTCCGTCGGCATCACTGTGAATAAGAATGCCATTCCGTTTGATCCTACAAGTCCATTTGTAACCAGTGGCATCCGGATTGGTACACCTGCGGTGACCTCGCGTGGGATGGATGAGCAGGCCATGGTAGTCATCGGCCGTATTATTGCCAACGTTCTGAAGAACCCGGAGGACGAAGCAAAATTGACTGAAGCTGCCCGCCAAGTAGCGGAACTTACGGAGCAATATCCACTGTACACCGACCTGAAATATTAATATAAGCTTAGGTATCGTATGTATATTCGAGTGTATCTTTTTGCAAATATAAGAATTCATATGCTTCACACGATAACTTATCCTTATATTTCTCGAAGAAACGGGTGCCATCCCTAAAAGGACGGCAAAGCCGTTTCTTCTTGCTCCGCGAGGTCAGTTTCTTGACCTTTGCGGAGTTTTTTGTTGTTGCATAATGTTCACACTTTAGGTTTGAAAATCTTAGCTTTCCTAAATGATTGCGTGCATGAAAGTTCATGAAAATTTCATAAAATTATTGAAAATTAGTGAAATAAATGTGAAAAGTATAAAAAACTTAAATTCGCGCAAATTTAAACACGTTATATATCCAGCAAGCGGAGTAAACTCCTAATCTTTACCGAGTGCCTTGAGAGCTGCAGTAGATTGCTGCAAATCCTTCATAGGTGAAAAGCGGTGAAGGGAATGATATAATGAACAGGATTTAGCCGCAGAGAAGCATAAACGCTTTCTATGGCTATAAGACTCACAATTACCGGAGGGACAAGTTAATGGGAAAATTGGTGATTTGCGATCATCCTTTGATTCAGCACAAACTAACATTTATACGCGATGTGAGAACGAACACGAAAGAATTCAGAGAGCATGTCGATGAAGTAGCTACTTTGATGGCTTATGAGATTACACGTGATATTCCGCTCGAGACCATTACGGTGCAAACACCGGTTGCTGAGACACAGAGCAAAGTAATTTCTGGAAGAATGCTAGGTCTTATTCCGATTCTTCGGGCTGGGCTGGGTATGCTTGAGGGTGTACTAAAGCTTCTTCCTGCAGCTAAGGTAGGACATGTGGGATTGTTCCGCGATCCAGACACACTTCTACCGGTTGAGTATTATATTAAACTTCCTACTGATGTGCAAGAACGCGAACTGATCGTAATCGATCCGATGCTGGCCACTGGCGGCTCTGCAATTGCTGCTATTACAGCGCTGAAGAAGCGGGGATGTACCCAGATTAAGATGATGAACCTGATTGCTGCTCCAGAAGGGGTTGCTGCTGTGCAAGCGGCTCATCCTGATGTTGATATTTATGTAGCTGCACTTGATGATCATTTAAATGAGCATGGTTATATCGTACCAGGACTCGGTGATGCCGGAGACCGCTTGTACGGAACGAAGTAATACACATAAGGTTATTAATCAACAGGGAAACTTCGAAGGATTTAAAGAAAGGGTAGGGGTTATGTCTAAAATTAAAGTGATGACGATTTTTGGTGTGCGCCCCGAGGCGATCAAGATGGCGCCCTTGGTGCTGGAACTGAAAAAACATTCCGAGCATATTGAAACCGTTGTATGTGTAACGGCCCAGCATCGCGAGCTACTCGATCAGGTATTGGAAGTGTTCAAGATCACTCCAGATTACGATTTGGATGTGATGAAGGACCGTCAAACATTGAATGAGATTACCATTCGTGTGCTGGAAGGATTGGAGCCTGTGCTGAAGGAGGCCAAACCTGACCTTGTGCTCGTTCATGGAGATACGCTGACTACATTTCTGGCTAGTTATGCATCATTTCTGCAGCAAATTCAGGTAGGGCATGTAGAAGCAGGACTTCGGACCTGGAATAAGCTGTCTCCATACCCAGAGGAAATGAACCGTCAGTTGACCGGAGTGTTAGCCGATTTACATTTTGCTCCAACCGATCTTTCAGCTGATAACCTGAGACACGAGAACAAAAAAGAATCAAGTATTTATATCACAGGCAACACGGTTACCGATGTGTTTCAATATACCGTACAGCCGGACTATCGGCATCCTGTACTGGACTTTGCTTCAGGAAAAAGACTTATTTTAATGACGGCGCACCGCAGAGAATCACAAGGCGAACCGCACCGTCATATTTTCCGTGCTATCAGAAGAATCGCTGATGAATTTGAAGATGTGGCCATTGTTTATCCTGTGCATCCTAGCCCTGCTGTTAGGGAACCGGCACATGAAATTTTAGGCGGGCACCCGAGAATTAAGCTGATTGATCCGCTGGATGTCGTAGATCTGCACAATTTTTATCCGCATACCCACTTGATTTTAACCGATTCCGGCGGCCTGCAGGAGGAAGCTCCCTCTTATGGTATTCCTGTGCTTGTGCTGCGTGATACGACCGAGCGCCCGGAAGGGATAGAAGCCGGAACGCTGGAGCTGGTGGGGACGGACGAGGAGAAGGTGTATCAACGGACACATGCTCTGCTGACTGATCAAGTGCTTTATCAGTCCATGAGCCGGGCCGCCAACCCGTATGGAGATGGTAAAGCCTCCGAGAGAATTGTCAATGCGATTTTGCACCATTTTGGAGTGATTCAAGAACGTCCGGAAGAATTTCACAGAATGTTCACAAAGTGATCTAGTGACTTTGAAAGCGATATTTTCAATGACCAAATTCAACATACAGTGAAACTGTACGGTTTATATGGTTTTGGAATGTTTTGCTGTGATTATTTTCATATTTTCATCCGAAAAACCCGCGATTTTCGCTGGATTGACAAACTCTTGTAACATTCAGTAAAATGAATGGGACTTCTAAGGGTGGGATAAAATGAAAGAACCTGATCAATCCGATAAAAAGGGTCGAAATACAGGTAAACCGCTCCAAGCAATGGGTCTTGTTACCGCAATAGGGGTCGATCTGGCTGGCTGTACCGTGGGAGGATTTCTCTTGGGCAGATGGTTGGGCGGCATGTGGGGCAACCCAAGTCTGTGGATTGGTTTAGGTGTGCTCTTCGGCATGGTGTCAGGAGCGGCCAGTATTGCGGCTGTTATTAAATCAGTGATGAGGGATGGCGATGAATGAGGTTAACAAGTTAAACAAGCTGCTGATTTGGACCATTATAGGAACTATTATTGCTTGTTTTATCATCGCGGAGTTAATGCCCCATCGCCGCACGATTTTCCATGGTATCGTACTTGGCGCTTCGGTCAGCTGTATCAATGTAATTTACATGGCCTACAAGGTGCGGAATATCGCAAAAGCTGCGGCGGGCGAGATTAAGAAAAGGGCCAGTCTCGGCTTTGGAGTAAGAATTGCGACCTCCATATTGGCGATTGTACTGGCATTGGAGTATCCTCAATACTTTCACGAGCTCGCAGTGTGTGCCAGCCTTGTAGCCGGTCAATTCATGCTTTATATAATAGCGTTTATTATGGTGCTCAACGAGGATTGACGCTACAGCTGAGAAAGGGGTGAAAAAACATGCATGAATCACCAATTATTGAACTCCTGGGATTAAAAGTTGACCTGTCCATCGTGCTGATGCTGCTAGTCACTTGTACTATCGTTTTTGTATTTGCACGACTAGCAACAAGAAATCTTTCCGTGGAGAATCCTGGGAAATTACAGAATTTCATGGAATGGGCCGTTGAGTTTGTTCAGAATCTTATATCTGATAACATGGATATGAAAAAGGGCAAACCTTTCCTATCTCTAGGGTTGACACTTATCCTGTTCATCTTTGTGGGGAACATGTTAGGCCTTCCATTCGGGATTGTTACGGAGTACACCGATGCCGGTAGTGCTCATATCTTCGGAAAGACAATTATTCCGGTGGTCGAGCAGCTTAAGCTGCATGATGAGGTGGGAGTGAGTTGGTGGAAATCACCAACAGCCGATCCTGCCGTAGCCATGGGACTGGCTGGAATGATCTTTATTCTGGTTCATTTCTTGGGGATAACACGCAACACCAAGAATTATTTCAAACATTATTTTCAGCCGTTCTGGTTCTTCTTCCCTATTAATTTAATCGAACAGTTCTCCAAACTGCTGACACACGGCATGCGGTTGTTCGGTAACATTTTTGCGGGTGAGGTCCTGATCACCGTGCTGATTCAGCTTGGATCAACCGGAATCATTGGAGGTATTGCTTCTATACCGCTTCTGATGGTATGGCAGGCTTTCAGTATATTTATTGGCTCTATCCAGGCATTCGTCTTTACAATCCTGGCGTTTGTATATATATCACAAGCACTCGATACACATGAAGAACATTAGTTCTAAGCTGAATGCAGTACAATTGCATATGGCTTTGATATAAACTAAAATTCACAATAATACAGATATCTAAGGAGGATTTCAGTAATGGGAGCTATGGCATTAATGGCAGCTGCGATTGCAGTAGGTTTGGGCGCACTTGGCGCAGGTATTGGTAATGGTTTGATCGTAAGTAAGACAGTAGAAGGTATCGCTCGTCAACCCGAAGCGAAATCCACACTGCAAACTACGATGTTTATCGGTGTAGGTCTGGTAGAAGCATTGCCGATCATCGGTGTAGTATTGGCCTTTATTTTCTACGGAAAAGCGTGATTTAAATTTGAATCTTTGGCGGGGAAGGCCATGGCCCTCCGCGCTTTCTTTTTTGGCTATGAATTCTTCTACAATGGATAAAGAATGTTTACCGGAAAGGAGTGACCCTAAGTGAATTTTTCAATTACGTCTCTCGTCTTGGCGCTGATCGCTTTCCTTATTTTGTATTTCTTGCTCACCAAGTATGCTTTCGGGCCGCTATTCTCCGTGATGGAGAAACGCCGTGAGCTTGTGATGCAGCAAATGGATGAAGCAGCTAAAACTAGAGAGCAAGCCATCTCTTATGTAGATGAACAGAAAGAGGCTCTTCAGACTGCACGCAAAGAAGCTTATGACATTATTGAGCAGTCCAGACAGACAAGCAGTAAGCAATCCGAACAGCTGCTGGATTTGACCAAGGCTGAAACCGCAAGAATCAAAGAAGAGGCTGTTCGCGACATCGAGAACGAGAAGAACAAGGCAGTAGAAGCACTGCGTAGTGAACTCGGTACTGCATCCGTTCGTATCGCATCCAAGCTTCTTGAAAAAGAAGTTAAAGCTGATGGTGAACAAGAACAACTCGTTGATCAATACCTCAAAGAGGTAGGAGGCCGATCATGAGCCGCGATACGGTAGTTGCCAAACGTTATGCCAAAGCCTTGTACAGTGTAGCTGTGGAAAAGGGAATCACTCTTGAAGTGGAAGAACAGTTGAAGGCAGTTGTCGAAGTGCTTCATTTTGACCAAGAGGTAAAACGGTTTATTCTTGCACCGCGCGTCTCGGAGTCCGACAAGCTGAATGTGCTGCGTTCAGTACTTCAAGACAAGGTATCTCCTACGGTAATGAACACTGTAGAACTGCTGGTAGAGCGGGGCAGAACCGATATTTTTGCTGAGTTGCTGGAAACTTACATCAAAATAGAAGGAGACGCACTCGGCATCGGCGATGCGACTGTGTACTCCGCATATGCTCTGAATCAAGTGGAGCAAGATAGTGTAGCTGCAGAGTTCGGCCAGTTGGTGAAACGGACTATTCGTGTCACAAATGTGGTGGATACAAGTTTGTTGGGCGGACTTAAAGTCGTAATTGGCGATACGCTGTATGATGGCAGTCTGTCCGGCAAATTGGAGCGTCTCGAGAAATCCTTTAACAAAAAGTAATGTTAAGTATAGAAGATAGGGGTGAGGATATTGGGCATCAGACCTGAAGAGATCAGCACTTTGATCAAAAGTCAAATTGAGCAATATAAATCCGATATCGAAGTTGCTGAAATTGGCACCGTCATTCAAGTCGGCGACGGTATCGCCCGTGTCTACGGTCTGGAAAACGCAATGGCAGGCGAACTGCTAGAGTTCTCCAACGGAGTAGTGGGTATGGCACTCAATCTGGAAGAAAGCAACGTCGGCGTTGTTATTCTGGGTGAGTACACAGCAATTCGTGAAGGCGATCAAGTAAAACGCACAGGACAAATTATGCAGGTTCCGGTTGGCGAAGCGCTGCTGGGACGTGTAGTCAATGCACTTGGCCAGCCGCTTGACGGCAAAGGTCCAATCGTTACGACTGAATTCCGTCCGGTAGAGAACAATGCACCGGGTGTTATCGATCGTAAATCGGTTCATGAACCGATGCAGACAGGTCTTAAAGCAATTGACGCCATGGTTCCAATTGGTCGCGGACAACGCGAGCTTATTATTGGTGACCGTCAAACAGGTAAAACAGCAATCGCGATTGATGCGATTATTAACCAAAAAGGCAACGGCATGAAATGTATCTATGTTGCCATCGGTCAAAAACAATCCACAGTAGCACAGGTTGTAGAAACTTTACGCAAGCATGGTGCTCTGGAATATACAATTATCGTAACTGCTTCGGCTTCTGAGCCGTCTCCACTGTTGTATATTGCTCCATATGCAGGTTGTGCAATGGGTGAATACTTCATGTACAAAGGTGAGCATGTACTTATCATTTATGATGACCTTTCGAAGCAAGCGTCCGCTTATCGCGAATTATCCTTGCTGCTTCGTCGCCCACCGGGCCGGGAAGCGTTCCCTGGTGACGTGTTCTACTTGCACTCCCGTCTCCTAGAGCGTGCAGCTAAGCTTAGTGATGAGCTTGGTGGTGGTTCATTAACCGCTCTGCCATTTATCGAAACACAGGCCTCCGATGTATCGGCTTACATTCCTACGAACGTAATTTCGATTACAGATGGTCAAATTTTCCTTGAATCAGACCTTTTCTACTCTGGTCAACGTCCGGCTATTAACGTTGGTATCTCTGTATCACGTGTAGGTGGTTCGGCGCAGATTAAAGCGATGAAGAAGGTTGCCGGCTCCCTCCGTCTGGATCTTGCCCAATACCGTGAACTTCAGGCGTTCTCACAGTTCGGTTCCGATCTTGATAAATCTACACTAGCCCGTCTAAATCGCGGTGCCCGGATGATGGAAGTTCTGAAGCAAGGTGTGAATCAGCCATTGTCTGTTGAGCATCAGGTCATCAGCTTGTACACAGCTGTAAAAGGACATCTTGATGATATTCCTGTTAAAGACGTTAAACGCTTTGAGAAGGAATTCCTGGCATACATGGAGAGTAATTCAGCTGAAGTCATTAAATCCATCACAGATACGAAGGATTTGACTGCAGATAATGAAGCTGCTCTGATTGCTGCTATTGATAAATTTAAAAAAGGCTTCGCAACTAGCTAAGTATTAGTTGATGATTGAGAACTTATAAAGTGAGTTTTGACTTCGTCAAAGCTCAGAATATGCTTACGAAGTTAGCTTTGACTTCGTCAAAGCTTTAAAGGTGGTGAAATCATGGCAAGAAGCATGCGTGATATTAAACGTCAAATTAAGAGCGTTCAAAACACCCGACAGATCACAAAAGCGATGGAGATGGTAGCTGCCTCCAAGCTGAGAAAAGCACAGGAGAAAGCGGAAGCGGCCCGTCCTTACTCAGAGAAGCTTAAAGAGGTCGTTACGAGTATTGCTGGTAGCACAGAAGGCATCCAGCATCCCATGCTGGTCAGCCGCCCTGTGAAGAGAACAGCTTATTTCATTGTCACTTCAGATAGAGGGCTTGCGGGGGGATATAACGCTAATATTTTGCGTAAATTGACATTGCTCATCGCGGAGAAACACAAATCCAAAGACGAGTACGGCATATTTGTGATCGGCCGTAAGGGCCGTGATTTTCTACGCCGCCGTGAATACCCGATTGTAGAAGAGGTAACCGAACTTTCTGATACACCGAAGTTTGCCGATATCAAGTCGATTGCCTATTCTGCAGTACAGCAGTTTGAATCGGGCGTATTTGATGAGTTGTACCTTTGCTACAATCAATTCGTCAATGCAATGACTCAAGTGCCAACCGTTGACCGGCTTCTGCCGATGGAGACCGTTGGGAAGAAAGAGCAGCATGGAGTAAGTGCAATGTATGAATATGAGCCATCACCGGAAGGTGTATTGGAAGTATTGCTTCCTAAATATGCCGAAACTTTGATTTATAGCGCAATTCTGAATGGCAAGGCTAGTGAGCTGGGTGCGAAGATGACAGCGATGGGCAGTGCTACGAAGAACGCTTCGAAAATGATCGGAGAACTTACACTTACGTACAACCGCGCACGTCAGGCGGCAATTACGCAGGAAATTACCGAGATCGTGGCTGGTGCGAACGCGCAGTCCTAAAGTATAAGAGAGGTAAAGCTTAGTGCTTGACTTTGCCTTTTATTTCATGAGAAACGAGTGCCGGACGATCGGATGCATTGTAACACTCCCCTCGGGAGAAGACGCTCCTAACTTACGGTACTGTAGTTTCTTCTTAAGTAACAGCTTTCAAGGAGGGAATTTAAGATGAATAAAGGACGCGTTGTAAGCATTATGGGTCCGGTTGTGGATATTGAATTCGAACGCGGCCAGCTGCCCGAGATATTCAACGCTATTAAGATTGAAACCAGCTTGGATAATGGCCGCAAGATTGATCTGACTCTTGAGGTTTCTAATCATCTGGGAGATAACGTGGTACGTTGTATCGCCATGTCTTCTACAGATGGATTGGTTCGCGGACTGGATGCGTTTGACCAGGGAAGTCCAATTTCGGTTCCAGTGGGTGTCGCGACTTTAGGCCGCGTGTTTAACGTGCTGGGCAATCCAATTGATAACGGTGGCGAAGTTGTTGCTGAAAGAAATCCTATTCACCGTCTTGCTCCGACATTCGATGAATTGTCAACCCAAGCGGAGATTTTGGAAACTGGAATAAAGGTTATCGATCTGCTCGCGCCTTATGCCAAGGGTGGTAAGGTTGGCTTGTTCGGCGGTGCCGGTGTTGGTAAAACGGTAACCATTCAGGAGCTAATCAATAACATCGCTCAAGAACACGGCGGTATCTCCGTATTCGCAGGTGTTGGTGAACGTACGCGTGAAGGTAATGACTTGTATCATGAAATGACAGAGTCTGGCGTTATCAAGAAGACTGCAATGGTATTCGGACAAATGAATGAGCCTCCAGGCGCACGTCTGCGTGTAGCTCTGACAGGTCTGACTATGGCGGAATATTTCCGTGATGTAGAAGGCCGCGATACCTTGCTCTTTATCGATAATATATTCCGCTTTACCCAAGCGGGTTCCGAAGTATCCGCACTGCTTGGCCGTATGCCATCTGCAGTAGGATATCAACCAACGTTGGCTACAGAAATGGGCCAATTACAAGAACGTATTACCTCTACCAAAAAAGGTTCGGTTACTTCCATTCAGGCGATCTATGTACCTGCGGATGATTATACTGACCCTGCTCCGGCAACGGCGTTTGCCCACTTGGATGCAACCACCAACTTGGAACGTAAAATTTCTGAGAAGGGGATCTTCCCGGCGGTTGATCCACTGGCTTCCAGCTCACGTTTGTTAGCTCCAGAAATTGTTGGCGAAGAGCATTATAATGTGGCACAAGGCGTTAAGCAGCTGCTGCAGCGCTACACAGAGCTTCAGGATATCATTGCCATTTTGGGTATGGATGAATTGAGTGAAGAAGATAAGGTTATTGTGGCTCGTGCTCGTAAGGTTGAGCGTTTCCTATCACAGCCTTTCCACGTAGCTGAACAGTTCACAGGCTTCAAAGGTAAATATGTGCCGATTAAAGAAACTGTACGCAGCTTCAAGGAAATTTTAGAAGGTAAGCATGATGATCTTCCAGAAGTAGCTTTCCTTTTTGTAGGCGTTATTGAAGAAGCAGTTGAAAAAGCAAAAACGCTGTAACCTGAGCAAAGACGATGCTTACGATGCGAGCTTACTCTGTAAAGCTTTAAGGAGGAATGGAAGTGAATACCTTTTTGTTGGAAATTGTCACGCCGGAGCATCTTGTCTACTCCAAGCAGGTTAGTAGCTTGACGGTAAAGGGAGCCGATGGCGATTTAGGTATTTTGCCGGGACACATTCCGCTTGTGACTCCACTTCAGGTTGCTCCGTTATCCGTCAAAGCGGATGGTGTTACAATCATTGTTGCCGTTCATGGCGGTTTCGTTGAAGTGCACAAAGACAAGGTGACGGTACTGGCTGAAAGTGCTGAGCTACCTAAAGATATCGACATTGAGCGTGCTGAAGCGGCTAAGGAACGGGCACAACGCCGTCTACAGACGCGGAGTAAACAGGATGATATTGATCACCGCCGTGCAGAATTGGCGCTGCAACGCGCTGTTACACGGATTAAAGTGTCCACAGGAAAAGGACAACAGTAAAATACTTAGCGGTCAAGCCTATGGCTTGGCTGTTTTTTTTACAATATCGTTTGAAATGAAAGTGAACATCTCGTGTTATCCTTGGATATTGCGGGTAAATTGTTTAAAATTGTGTAAAAGTACTGGATTCTTTTCCCCGACGCAAGTATGATGTAAGAGTCGATTTCCGAGTAATGTAGACACGGGGGGTTAACATGGAGTTGTTAAGCACAATCGGCAGCAGCGGTTTGGTCTCAATGACCGTATCTCTGTTCTGTGTGGCAATATCTTGGTGGGCTTTGCAGAACCTTAAGCTCGAGTTGGTCATAAGATATCCCAAGAGTCCTCAGGGGCGGCTGTTGCATTTGCTGCTGGCTATTGTCCTGGGCCACTTCGTGGCGGGGTTTCTGCTGGAGTACATGGGCTGGAGCGGACAGATCCGTAATATGTTTTAATGGCTGATGGTTTGGTTATATGTCTCATAGACCTATGACGCAAAAAGGTGTCGAATAATAATATTTTATTATGTCAACACTGAACTTTAAGGAATGTATTTGACTCATGACAGCAATATGCGATTATTTAGTAATTCATTTATTAACAGGAAATTTAACATTGTATTTGAGAATAATGAACGCGGAGGGAAACCGAAAATGAGTAAATTTATCGTCCGCGGTGGCAACAGATTGACCGGGACCGTGAAAGTTAGCGGCGCGAAAAATTCCGTACTACCGATCATAGCCGCCTCTTTATTGGCCGAAGAAGGAATAAGCATCATTGTGGACGCACCTCCGCTTGATGATGTAATGACAATTAGCAAGGTATTAGAATCTCTGGGTGCGGGTGTTACATACCACAATGATATTATTGAGGTCGATGCCAGAAATATCACCTCATGTGAAGCGGATTATGAATGGGTACGTAAGATGAGAGCTTCTTTTTTAGTAATGGGTCCTCTATTATCAAGATTTGGTCATACCCGTATTTCCTTGCCTGGCGGCTGTGCGATTGGCACACGACCTATTGACCAGCATTTAAAAGGATTTGAAGCGCTTGGTGCTGAGATCAGTCTTGGCCAGGGCTACATTGAAGCGAAAATTAACGGTCGGCTGCGTGGAGCTAAATTGTACTTGGATGTAGCGAGCGTAGGAGCGACCGAAAATATAATGATGGCAGCATCATTGGCTGAAGGCGTGACCGTAATAGAGAATGCTGCTAAAGAGCCGGAGATTGTTGATTTAGCAAATTATATTAACGGTATGGGCGGCATTGTTCGTGGTGCTGGCACAGGCGTTATTCGTATTGAAGGTGTTGAGCGGCTTCATGGCACAAGACATCATGTGATCCCTGACCGCATTGAGGCGGGTACCTATATGGCTGCTGCAGCAATTACGGGCGGCGATGTATACGTGGAAGGCGCGATTGCCGATCATTTAGGTCCGGTTATCTCCAAGATGGAAGAAATGGGTGTAACGATTATTCCTGACGAGAACGGCATTCGCGTAATTAGTGACAAGCCGCTCAAAGCTGTTGATTTGAAGACTTTGCCTTATCCAGGTTTTCCTACAGATATGCAATCACAAATGATGGCCTTGCTGCTTCGTTCAGAAGGTACCAGCGTTGTCACTGAAACGGTATTTGAGAATCGCTTTATGCATGTAGATGAATTTCATAACATGAATGCAGAGATCAAGATCGAAGGCCGCTCCGCTATTGTTACGGGTAATGCCAATTTGGTTGGAGCTAAGGTATGTGCAACAGACCTGCGTGCAGGTGCCGCACTTATTCTGGCTGGGCTTGTGGCCGACGGCACTACGGAAGTTAGCGGCACTCATCATATTGATCGCGGATATGTGCATTTGGCTGAGAAGTTGTCAGGACTTGGTGCTGATATTTGGCGTATTTCCATGGAAGAGACAGCAGTGCCTACTGTGAAAGAAGAAACTCTTAAAGTGGAAGCATTCAAAAGTGAATCGTTCAAAAGTGAAGAGGCTAAGCCGCGCTTTCAGATTCAACCGTCTTGGGTATAATAGCAATTAATTTGTCGATCAGACCAAACTGCAATCAGCGGTTTGGTCTTTTTTTCGTGTTTATACAGAGGTTCGCCCCACTCTCTTTCTCTTAGATGTGTTCTAGTAGTTGTTAGAAACTCATATCTATAAGAATCACCATTGAGCGAGGAAGGAGCCATAGAGATGAAAGATTCCCGCCATTTCCGGCGTAAAATGACACCGCCGTGGCATTCGCGCAGAGGCGCTCCCCGCTTCAGGCGGATGCGAGCTGCCACCTGGCTCGCAGCGCCGCTCCTGGCGGCGCTGCTGCTGCCGCTGGCGATTGTCCCGCTGCGCCACGGACAACCCGTGCCCGTGGCCGTGCCGTCCGCCACGGCCGACCCGGCGCTGCCGGGAACGGCTGCGGAGGAAGCCGCGCAGCCGCAAGTCTCTGTCTATTTGTCGCAGAGCGGACAAATAGAGACGTTGCCGCTGGAGGACTACGTCAGCGGCGTGATTGCGGCCGAGATGCCGGCCGACTTTGAGCTTGAAGCGCTCAAAGCGCAGGCCGTAGCGGCCCGCACCTTTATCGTCCGCCGCCTTTTGGCAGGCGACGTCAGCGGCGTTCCCGTTCCGGGAGCGGATGTGACCGATACAATAAGCCATCAGGCTTATGTATCGGCAGCCACGCTGGAACGGGAGTGGGCGCACGGCGGCAAGAGCGCCGAGCTGGCAAAGCTTCGCCGCGCGGTCATGGAGACGCGCGGGATCATAATGACCTATAAAGGGCAGCCGATCACGGCATCCTTTTTCGCCTCCAGTGGCGGATACACCGAGAACTCGGAGGATTACTGGAATGCGGCTGTACCTTACCTGCGCAGCGTCGCAAGCCCTTGGGAGAAAGAAATAACACCTAATTTAGCAGTGACTTATACATTCAGCACTTCAGAACTGCTAAGCAAACTGGGTGTAGCGAATACAGCAATCCCTGCCGCCAAGGATATTTCCCAATCCGTAAAAGCACAGTCAGTCTCTTCATCATCATCCGGATTAACCATAGAACTGTTATCTCTCACTACCGGACACCGGATCAAGCAAATCTCGATCGGAGGGGTCCTTTTCACCGGACGGGAGGTTCGCGAGAAGCTGGGACTAAGGTCCAGCCAGTTTACCTGGAAGCGCAAAGGCAATGAAGTATTCATTACCACATACGGAAACGGGCATGGAGTAGGCATGAGTCAGTGGGGGGCGAACGGGATGGCGAAAGAAGGCAGTACGGCAACTCGGATTCTCAAACACTACTATAGTGGGATATCATTTTCGCAAGTCTCAACTCTTCTGAAAAAATAACTTGGAAGATACGTATAAAAGACGAACACCCGGTAACACTGGTTACTGAGGTGATAAACATATGAATGAACAAGACAAAAACAAATTAAACCATGATGAATCTCTCAAAAAAGTACAGGGAGATTTAGGCGCAAAGCCTTCTTCATGGAGCAGACTGTTATCCAAACGGTGGGTATTTCCGGCAGTCTACACGGCGGCAGCGGCAATTATACTAACCATGGTGTGGGTCTATCAGGATGATGCGGGCCAGAAGCCGTTGACTCCGGACTCCGCCGCCGTTGTTTCACAAGATGCGGGAACTACCGCTGGAGAGACTGGTGCTGTGAGCAGCGATCCAGATGCTTTGGAGGTTGTTGCTTCAGCAGAAAGTTTGGCTTGGCCGGTTGATAATCCCGGTGATGTAGAAGTGGTTAAGCCATTCTATGATGAGAATGGTACGGAAGAGAATCATGTTGAGGCCATGGTGCAATATAATGACACCTTCGTGCCGAATGTCGGTGTGGATATCGCTCGTGAAGACAATAAGACGTTTGACGTCAAAGCTGCACTCAGCGGTGAGGTAACAAGGGTAGAGAAAGATGCCACAATCTTCGGAACCATTATCGAAGTTACCCATCCGGGTAGTCTGAAGACGGTGTATCAAAGTTTGGGCGATGCCAAGGTCAAGCAAGGTGATGTAGTGAAGCAGGGAGATACGCTTGCTACAGCTGGACGCAGTGAAATTGAGAAGAGCCTTGGAAATCATGTACACTTTGAGGTGTACGAGGATGGTAAGGTAGTAAATCCTACAGATTTGTTGCCGCAGCGTTAATCCAATATCCGCAGGAAGCGAAAGCTTCCTGTTTTTTTGCGTCCCAACTGACTTATTTACGGTTTAAACAGGCCTAATTTGCCATTTCTATAGTTGTCCATTAAATAAAATGAGCCTCCCCCAGCTTGTCATGTCCTGAAAGCGTGAATATATAGGCCCGCCCCTCATATAATGTACCAAACTATCCACAGTTGGGAGGCGGGAGCGTGCACGATTACATCAAGGAACGTACGATCAAAATCGGACGCTGCATCGTGGAAACCAGGCACACGGTCCGGACCATAGCCAAGGAATTTGGTGTTTCAAAAAGCACGGTGCATAAAGATTTGACCGAGCGTCTGCCGGAGATCAACCCAGATCTGGCCGATCAGGTAAAGCACATTCTTGAATATCACAAATCAATCCGTCATCTTCGGGGGGGAGAAGCCACAAAAATTAAATATAAAAAAACGACAGGTAAAAAGCGTGAAGTTGCAGTAGCCGCAAAGCAGTAACATTTTCGGGAATTTTAAGCAATAATTCAGTTTTAATGCATTGTATACTTCCCCTAAAGTATGGTATTTTTAAATTTAGTACTATATATGATGAACTCAAGAATAAGGCAAGGCGTTTACGGATTTTTCTAAGCAAAATGGTGTCCCCAAACGCTAGGATTTAAATTCTTGAGTTCTGTCTATATAACTTCTGGTTTATCTAAAATAACACTTTGGGGGCTCTTTCATTATGTTTAGCAAGGATATCGGAATCGATCTCGGCACGGCCAATGTGCTCATTCATGTTAAAGGGAGGGGAGTCGTTCTGGATGAACCCTCCGTGGTCACACTTGAAAGTGATACGAAGAGAGTCCTTGCGGTGGGGGAGCAGGCACGTCGCATGGTTGGACGCACACCTGGGAATATCATAACGATCCGTCCTCTTCGGGATGGCGTCATTGCAGATTTTGAAATCACGGAAATGATGCTGAAGTATTTCATCGACCGCGTTGGCGGCCGTACTTGGTACGCACGACCCCGTATTTTGATTTGTGCCCCTACGAATATAACATCCGTCGAACAGAAATCCATCCGGGAAGCGGCGGAACGCAGCGGAGCTAAGGAAGTCTTCTTGGAGGAAGAGCCGAAGGCCGCTGCGATCGGAGCGGGAATGGATATTTATCAGCCAAGCGGAAACATGGTCGTCGATATCGGCGGCGGAACGACGGATGTAGCCGTGTTGTCTATGGGCGACGTCGTTACCGCCTCCTCTATTAAAGTTGCAGGGGACAAGTTCGATGAGGCCATTTTAAGATATATCAAACAGAAGTATAAATTGTTAATTGGTGAACGCACCGCAGAGGATATCAAAGTTACAATCGGTTCTGTTCGCCCTGGCGGAATGCAGGCTGAAATGGACATTCGTGGTCGGGATATGGTTAGCGGACTTCCCCAGACACTTACCATTTCTTCTGGCGAGGTAAAAGAAGCGCTGTGGGACCCCATTTCCGCTATCGTGGCCGCAGCCAAATCCGTGTTGGAGCGTACTCCGCCAGAGCTGTCGGCGGATATCATTGATCGTGGGGTAGTTCTGACTGGTGGTGGGGCATTACTTAACGGGTTGGACGAGCTATTGTCTCAGGAATTGCGCGTTCCGGTTTGGGTGGCGGAAGATCCAATGCACTGTGTAGTAAAGGGAACCGGAATTATGTTGGATCATTTGGACAAGGTCATTAAGAAAAAGTTCTAAGCAGCCGATAATATAAGATATCAGAAGAATTAGGAAGGGGAATTGCCTTCAATGATAAGAGGATTATATACGGCCGCTGCTGGGATGATTACGCAACAGCGTAGACATGATACAGCAACTCAAAATATTGCCAATTTAAATACAACAGGCTACAAACAAGTTGATAGCATAAGCCATGCTTTTCCGGATGTGCTGATCTCCGCTATGAATAGTAATGGTACAAGTAAAGCTATCGGTCGTCTGAATACAGGTGTATTCGCTGAACAATCGGTATCTCAGTATTTGCAGGGTGATTTGATTCAGAGCGGCAAATCCATTGATTTCGCTTTATCCACCGATTTGCAAGTAGCAGATCCTACTACGGGTGCCAATATGTCTTTTGATGGTTCAGGCAAGAATATAAGTGCTAAAGGCGAGGTTACCTACCAGCCGCAGGCCTTTTTTACGGTTCAAGATAATGAGGGTAACAACTTGTATACACGAAACGGCAGCTTTTCAGTCAGTGCAACCGGTGATGTACTTAGTGCGGGGGGGTTCAAGGTCCTTGATGCTAACGGTAACCCGATAGTCTTGACAGAGCCACAGGACAACCTTAAAGTGGACGGACAGGGTAATCTGCTGAATTCGGCTACAGGGCTTCCCTCCGGGATTAAGCTAGGAGTAAGTGTAATCATGAAACCACAGGAGCTGGTGCGCGACGGCAACGGTGTATTCCATGCTGATGATGCTGCTGCAGGTATCCGGAATTCTGCTGCCACCGATAATATGCAGGTGCGTCAAGGATATCTGGAGAATTCCAATGTAGATGCAACCCAGGCTACTGTAGATTTAAATGCTGCGTACCGTGCGTATGAAGCGAACCAGAAGGTTATACAGTTTTATGATTCTAGCTTGCAGAAGGCTGTTAATGAAGTTGGCAAAGTATAGCTCACAAAGTAAGCTCTATTCGTAAAGCTTTGAGGAGGTTTGATCTATGAACAATTCGACGATCGGTGCAACAGTCTCGATGTCCAGTCTTCAGCAACGGCTTGATATTATTGCAGACAACATAGCCAATGTGAATACGAACGGCTATAAGAGCAAAGAAGGCTCGTTTGAAGATGTGCTAACCCGTGTACAGCAACAGTCGGCTGATTATGAGCAACCAGGCCGCAGCACGCCGCTCGGCTTTAATATTGGCTATGGTGTCCGTGTACCCACGGTTTCAAGCAACTGGGATGAGGGCCCACTGAAGGAAACGGGTAAACCGACCGATTTGGCACTGCAGGGTAACGGTTTGTTCGGAGTTCAGGTCAACGGAGCTACCGCCTATACTCGCCAAGGTGATTTTCATTTTATTCCGGATACAACCAATGCTAAGAATATGGTGCTGGTAGATAATACGGGCAATAAGGTATTGAACACAGAAGGCAACCCATTAACGGTACCTGTGGGTGTAAGTGCGGCTATTGATGAGAGTGGACGGGTATTGACGAAGAAAAACGAGAGTGATCCTGTTCAGGTAGCAGGTAGAATAATGATTGTAGAGCCGCTGAGCAAGAACGCTCTGCAGGCTGTAGATGGTAATTTCTATGTGCTCGCCGACGGAGTCACGGCACAGCAGGGTTTTATACAAAGAGCTGCAGGTGAGGCTTCGGCAGTTGGAGTGCGATCAGGATGGTTAGAGCAATCTAACGTCGATTTGAGTAAGGAAATGACCGAATTGATGCAGATCCAGCGCACATACCAGCTGGCGGCGCGGGCGCTTACCTCCAGTGACCAAATGGCTGGTCTGGCTAATAACTTGCGCGGGTAGGTGAAGGAATGAGTCGTCAGGAAAATGACAAACCGGAAGTTGACCAAGAGCCGGTACGGAAGCGCGGAATATCAAAATGGACTATTATCCAGTGGATTTTGATTCCTTTGCTGCTTGTAGCCGCTCTGGCAGGTGGTCTGGTGACCGGTTATGTCGTGCTCGGTAAGAGAGAATTTAGTGATGTGCTTCTATGGAGCACTTGGAAACATGTCTATGATTTAGTTTTTGCTCCATAAATATGGCTGATTCAGAACTCCCTTGTTGTATAAGGGAGTTTTCTTTTTTATACTGAAAAATGTATAATGATGGGGGACTTAGGCCAAGCAAAAAGGGCCCTCTCCGCCAGGCTGCCGCGTGCGGTGGAGAAAGCCCCTTATCTCAACCTCCACTTCTGCAGTTGGTGAAGGATATATATAGTTTTTGCCGAAGCTGCCTATATTTATGCAGACCGGTATAGAATAACTGTAAGAAGTTGCAGCGGCAGTTTGTTCTAAGACGCGGTTACATCCGAAAGGAGTTTTGTTATAATGCTGGATATTAAACAAATTCAAGAAATCATCCCCCATCGGCCCCCATTTCTGCTGGTGGACAAAATCACCGAAATCGAAATGGGTAAAAGAGCTGTCGGGATCAAAAACGTAACAGTAAATGAACCCTTTTTTGCAGGTCATTTCCCGGGATATCCGGTAATGCCAGGCGTACTGATTACAGAAGCGCTGGCTCAGGTTGGGGCAGTTGCGATTCTGGGACTGGAAGCTAACCGGGGAAGAATCGGTTTTCTCGCAGGCTTGGACGGCTTTCGATTCCGCGGTCAGGTAGTGCCAGGGGATACGCTTGTACTGGAAGTTGAGATTACCCGACTTAAAGGCAGCATCGGAAAAGGACAAGCTACAGCCAAGGTAGACGGTAAAGTTGTCGCTTCTGGAGAAATTATGTTTGCGCTTAGCTAAACACATAGTATTAAATCATACATGGAGAAGGAGAGATTTTCATATGACTCAATTAAGCCCAAAAGCCGCAGAGACGTTAGCACGCTGGCTGCAGGACCCTTCTGTTGATGCGAACACTAAGGCGGAGCTGCAAGCTCTGGAGAATGAGCCACAAGAGCTGGAGGAACGCTTTTACAGAGATTTGGAGTTTGGTACAGGCGGTTTGCGCGGTGTCATTGGTGCAGGCAGTAATCGCATCAACCGGTACACAGTAGGCCGGGCAACTCAAGGCTTCGCTAAGTATATTCTGGAGAAGCATACTGGAGAAGGCAGACCCTCTGTTGTGATTGCTCACGATTCCCGTCGCTTCTCACCGGAATTCACTTTGGAAGCTGCATTAGTACTGGCTGGTAATGGAATTGAAACTCACCTATTTCCTTCCTTGCGCTCTACACCACAGCTGTCATTCAGTGTACGATATTTGAAGGCGACTGGTGGCATAGTTATTACCGCAAGCCATAATCCTCCTGAATATAACGGCTATAAGGTATACAATGCCGAAGGCGGACAGCTTGTACCGGACGAAGCTGAGAAGGTCATTTCTTACATATTACAAGTCGATTCTTTCGATGCTGTGAAACGCATCTCTCAGGAAGAGGCAGAGCGACAGGGTATGCTGCACTGGCTGGATGAGAGGGAAGATGAAGCATTTACAGATACGGTGGCTGCAGTTAGTGTTGCCCATGAAGAGATTGCGGCTACTCTAGGCCGTGATTTCAAGATTGTCTATACTCCACTGCATGGTACTGGCAATCTTCCGGTCCGCCGTGTACTTAAGAAAATCGGCTTCACAGAGGTTTATGTTGTACCTGAACAAGAGCAGCCTGATTCTGAGTTCTCTACAGTGAAATCACCGAATCCCGAGGAGCGGGAGGCTTTTACACTGGGTATGAAGCTGGGTGAAGAACTGAATGCCGATCTTCTGATTGGTACTGACCCTGATGCAGACCGGATGGGCGCTGTAGTCCGCGATAACGAAGGCAAGTTTGTAGTTCTGTCTGGTAACCAATCTGGCGCGCTGATGATTCATTACTATTTAAGCCGTTTGCAGGAACAAGGCAAGCTGCCAAGTAACGGTGCGGTTGTGAAAACCATCGTGACCAGCGAGATGGGCGCGGCAGTAGCTGCACATTACGGCGCTACTGTATTTAATACATTGACCGGTTTCAAATACATTGGGGAAAAGATGACCCAATTCGAACAATCCGGTGAGTATACCTTCCTTTTTGGCTATGAAGAGAGCTATGGTTACCTTGCTGGTAACTATGCCCGAGATAAGGATGCTGTTCTTGCCGCTATGCTGATTTCTGAAGCAGGGGCTTATTACAAGGCACAGGGGAAAACTTTATATGAAGTTCTTCAAGAGCTGTACGAGCAGTTCGGTTATTTCCTGGAAAGCTTGGAATCCCGTACTCTAAAGGGCAAAGATGGAGTCGCACAAATCCAAGGAATCATGAATGATTGGCGCAGTAATCCGCCGCAGGAAATGGCTGGTTCAGCCGTAAGCGAGATTTTGGATTATTCATTAGGACTTAATGGGCTGCCAAAAGAGAACGTATTGAAATATTTGCTGGCTGACGGTTCGTGGTTCTGCTTGCGTCCTTCCGGTACCGAGCCGAAGATCAAGGTCTATTTTGCGGTACGTGGGGAATCTCTACAGAACGCCAAGGACAAGGTAGCTACGCTCGCGCAGCAGGTTATGGCCCGAGTTGATGGAAACTAATATACAATAAATTAATCTTTTCCCTAAAAAGTCTGGTGCTGACGTGGTGAAGCAGGGGGCCTGAGCTGAAGACACAATAATATGCTCACAACCTCCTGGTAGCTGCGTTCGGTACACCAGGCTTTTGCCCTGAATATAAACAATTTTCTAGAAGGAGGCACATTTGGTGCAACAAAAATGGAAACGTTGGAGTGTATCTTCGCGGAAGTGGCTATGGATTATAGTCGTGGTGGGCATAATCGCAGCTTTGCCTGTCGTCTATGATCGCCTGCAAACGGAGAAATCTTCTAAAACGGTTGAATTTGTATTTGATTATCGTGATCTGGTTGAAGTCGCCAGTTATCGCGCTAATCCACAGACTTATATTGCAGAGCAGCTTGTCCGTTTGAAGGATGCCGGCGTACAGAGTATGGCTATTTATGAGAGCACGCTTGATGATTTACGCAAGGCTCGTCGACTAATGCTCTGGGGTGCCACGGATATCGCTAATCTTACAGAGACCGTTATTCCGGAGAATGAGAACTATACATACGTCCTCTTTAGCAGTCCGGAGAATAATACGGCCTTGTCGCCGCTGATTCGTGAGGCATTTAGTTCTCTGGGTATTGCTACAAAAGATTGGACCTTTCGCGGACAGCAAGGGCTTATCATCGAGACTCCACTTGAAGATGCTACGCTGAAACCACTGCAGCCAGATCCGTTCACACTGGAAATGCTGCATGACCAAGGCTTCAATATCGTCCCTCGTCTGGTAGACTCTCTGACGTACAATGAGGCCTCTGTAGAGAAGCTGCTGAATCGTTACGAGGAGCTGGGCGTCAAACGGATTCTATTTGAAGGTGAATCTGTCAAGGGATACACAGATGACGAGGATTTGAACAGTGTGACCCAATTTGCGGACCTCCTTAAGCAGCATGGAATGGGAATTGCAGCCATTGAGAACATTAAGAAACAGCAAAAAGGTTTTAATAAGCTAGCCTATTTGCTGGACTATAATGTGACACGACTGTATTCACTTAGTGAAGGTGATTCCTCCTTGTCTCCTGAAGTGATTGCCGACCGCTTCGCACTTGCAACCAAGGATCGTAATATTCGGATGATCTATCTGAACACAATTCCAGCGCGTGATACTACGAAGGCACAGATTACAGACTCACTCGACAACCTGATTACAAGTCTTAGTGAACCTGGGGGAGCTGTTGAGCAAATTCAGGATAACGGCTTTAACTTAGGACAAGCTACTGCTTTTGAGGTTGTTGATTCATCCTTTCAACGTTATTTCAAGCTAATTGCGGTTGTTGGTGCAGTGGCATTAGTTGCTTTGATGATTTCTTATTTCATTCCGTTGCTTACACTCCCTGCTTTTGTGCTGGGGCTGCTTGGCGGTGCAGGGCTGATGGTATTGAAGCCAGACCTTTTTGCACAGGCACTTGCTCTTGCTGCAGCGATTAGTGCTCCTACTGTGGCTACCGTGCTTGCGATTCGTAAAATCAATGAGAACGGTCCTCCGCTGCGAAGCAACGCGCTCACCTATGTGGTTATGAGCCCACAGCGGCGATTAGTCCACAGTTTGGTGCTTTATGTGAAGACAGCACTGATCTCACTGAGTGCAGTTCCCTTTGTGATAGCCCTGCTTAACAATATTACTTACAGTCTGGTGTTGGACCAGTTCCGTGGTGTAAGTCTATTGCATATAGCACCTATTGGTCTTGTTGCCTTGTATGTACTTTTGTACCGTGGTGAGTTCGCCTTTAATAAGACAGGTAAACTGCTGCGTACACCGATCACACTATCTTGGGTAATTGCTGCGGGTATTCTGGGAATTCTCGGTATGTATTATATAAGCCGTACCGGTAACGGAGGTAGCGTAAGCTCTTTGGAAATGTCATTCCGTACGTTCCTGGAGAATACCGTTGGCGTTCGGCCACGTAACAAGGAATTCCTGCTGGCACATCCGTTGTTTATACTTGGAGCATTCCTGGCCTATAAGTACCGAAATGCCGCTTTCATCATGATTATCGCAGTGATTGGCCAGCTTTCTATGGTAGATACATTTGCGCATATTCACTCACCGGCGCTGATCTCCTTGATCCGCGGATTATTGGGACTTGGACTCGGCCTAATCCTGGGTGTAATTGCAATCATTATTTGGCAAATGGCAGAAGGGTGTTGGAAAAGATGGTCGCCGCTCCTCAAAAGATAGTTATTTCCGGATATTACGGCTTCCGTAACAGCGGAGATGAGGCGGTATTGCAATCTATTCTGATTGCGCTGCAGAAACAGTCCCAAGCTGCAGGGATATCGATAACGCCTGTAGTATTGTCTATAGATCCTGAATGGACAACTGCAACTTATGGTGTTGAATCTGTGCACCGGATGAAGCTTGGCGAGGTTAGGCGGGCGATCTCGGAGAGTGTCGGCCTGATCAGTGGCGGTGGCAGTCTGCTGCAGGATGTCACGGGCAGCAAAAGTATTCCTTATTATCTGGGTGTACTCAAACTTGCACAGTGGATGGGTAAACCGACCTTTATTTATGCTCAAGGCATAGGTCCGGTGAACCGGAAGTTGTTCCATCCTCTAATCAAAGCAGTGTTTCGCAAATGTGCCTATGTATCCGTGCGGGATGAACAATCCCGCCAGCTTTTACAATCCATGGGCTTGCGGCAGGAGAAGATAGAAGTGGTACCGGATCCTGTCATGGGATTGTCCCTGCCAGAGGATGAGGAGAATGGTTCAGATAAGACTCTAGAGGCTACCTCTGAGCATATGGGTGCTTTACCAGTAGTCGGAGTATCAGTCCGTTATTGGGAGCAGGATCGTAGAGAACTGGACAGTCTTGCTCAAGGCCTGCTAGAGGCATGCAGTGTGGCTCCTCTTCATTTACGTTTTCTGCCGTTTCATCAGCCTTCCGATAATGAAACATCACGTTATGTGATGGAGAAGCTGGAGAAAGGGATTGCACAGTATGGTGGTATCATCAGCATTTGTGAGGATTCACTCCATCCGCAGAAGATGCTGAGGGAGGTTGGTCGATGTGATGTGTTGATTGGGATGCGCCTCCACAGTCTGATCTACGCTGCCGGCAGGTATGTACCGCTCATTGGAATTTCTTATGATCCCAAAATTGATCATTTTCTGGACAGAATTCATTGTCGTCCTGTGGGTACAACTGTTGCGTTAGCAAGCGGTGATGTGGCTTCAGAGGTACTCCATCTTTTGCAAGCAGGAACTGATTGGAGAAGCGAACGTGAGCAGCTCATTGCCACTTTAATTCAAGAGGCAGAGGCTCCCGCACGAGAGATTGTTCAATATCTAGCGCATAAAGGGTGATATATAGTGAAAGCTGAAAGTGTGATTCCCACAGTTCCGATTTTTGGCATCCGGGTATCCAAAGTCGATATGGCGGCAACGGTTTCTTTTTTGACCGAGGCGGTTCATACGCGTGAACCGCATCAAGTCATTACTGCAAATCCAATCATGGTTATGGCTGCATTAGAGAATCCAGCTTATATGGAGATCATGAAGTCAGCGGAACTTGTTGTACCTGACGGTACTGGAGTGGTATGGGCAGCAGGTTATTGCCGTGAACCTGTGGCAGAACGTGTGGCAGGTTTTGATCTGTTACATGAATTGCTGCGGCAAGGAGAAAGATATAGCTGGAAGGTATATCTCCTTGGCTCTACGCCAGAAGTGATTCAGGAAACAGCACGAAGGTTACAACTACAATATCCAGGTATCATCATTGCCGGCTACCGCGACGGATTTTTCAAACCGGAGGAAGATGAGAAAGTCGTAGAGGGAATTGTTGCCGCAAGACCTGATCTGCTATTCGTGGCCAGAGGTGCGGATAGTCAGGAGCCTTGGATTGCAAAGTACAAATCTCAGCTCGCTGTACCGATCATGATGGGAGTTGGCGGCAGCTTTGATGTCATTTCTGGCAAGAGCCGTCGTGCTCCTAAATTGTTCCAAAGTTTGCGGGCGGAGTGGTTATATCGTCTATTGAAGGAACCTACTCGCTATAAAAGAATGCTTGCGCTGCCGAAATTCGCAGTAAAAGTGCTGCGAGAGAAAGATAAAGTGACAAAAGTAGGCTGAAATGAGGATATTCACTGAGAAAATCAGAGAAATAGCCTAGAAACCGAATTGGAATTTGTTTTCCTAACAGCGTATAATTCAATGCGGTAGAGAAATGGGGGTCGACTGATCAAATGTTAATTATATACATCGCCGGATTTATCGTGTGCATGGGACTCGCACTGTGCTTGACGCCTTTGGTGAAGAGATTCGCTATTAAGATAGGTGCAACTGACGTGCCGAATGCCCGTAAGGTGCATACGAAGATTATGCCCCGCCTTGGCGGACTAGGTATTTTTCTGGCGTTTGTGTTAGGCCTGCTTGCCGTATTACCGATTATTCCTTATGAGTTTACTCCGCGGGAGGCCAACTTCATCAAAGCGCTGCTATGTGGTGGCGGACTAATTGTTCTAATTGGTGCTCTGGATGACCGTTTTGAACTTTCAGCAAAAGTGAAGCTACTGGGCCAAATTGCCGCAGCTTGTATCGTTGTTTTTGGTTTTGGTATTACTGTTTCTTTCGTGAATATTCCATTTAATAATACGTATTCTTCATTGGAAAGCTGGATATCTATCCCGCTGACGATTTTCTGGATTGTTGGTGTGACGAATGCTGTGAATCTGATTGATGGATTGGACGGGCTTGCTGCTGGTGTATCTGGGATTGCTATTGCAACAATTGCTGTGATGGCTTTGCTGATGGGTAATACCATGGTAGCGCTCCTCTGTCTGTTGCTGCTAGGCAGCATTATAGGATTTCTATTCTTTAACTTTCATCCTGCCAAAATCTTCATGGGTGATACCGGTTCCTTGTTCTTGGGCTTTTGCTTAGCACTCTTGGCGCTACTCGGGTTTAAGCAGATCGCATTGGTATCTTTTATTACGCCGTTGCTTATTATCGGTGTGCCATTGTCAGATACATTCTTTGCTATTGTGCGCCGCAAGCTACAGAAGAAACCTATTTTCGCACCAGATAAAGGCCATCTCCATCACTGTCTCCGCGAGCTTGGCTTTAGCCACCGTCAGACAGTACTCATTATTTACGGTATTGCTGCTTTCTTTGGTATTCTGGCTGTTATTCAATCATCTGCAGCGCTTTATGAAGCTAACTGGGTTACTTTCGTTGTCATTTGCGTAATGTTGTTCTTCTTGCAGATAGGCGCGGAAATCACCGGTGTGATCAGCAAGACCAAACGTCCTCTGATTAACTTCTTTCTAAGAATGCGTATGAAGCTTGATCCGGAAAGAAGCTCTAAATCTTAAGTGACAATGGTTTCAATTTTGTATTATTTTCCTTTATTAACAAAACTCATCCGAATTCGGGTGAGTTTTTTGCTGTTTTCTCTAAAAATATCTCTTCCTATAACCGATAAAGAACACAGTGAAGATTTACGAGAAACTACACTCAAAGGAGAGATATACACATGCAACGCTTTAAGAGACCATTCGTTTGGCTGCTGTTAGCGGCTCTGATCGTTTCTATGTTTCCCGGCAACTACACTCCCAAGGCGGCGGCAGCCTCCACGACTTACTTCAGCCCGGATGATCTCACACTGCGGAATACAGTTGCTTTGAATCAGGATGTCGTAGCGACTAGCACCAATACTAATCCAGCAGGTTTGATTAACCGAAGTAGCGTATATAAGACAAGTAATCAAAGCCTATCCGTTACAGGGACCTACTCGCAGGTAACGGCATCAACGATGCAAGTGACGGTAGAACAGCTTACCCAGAATAGTACTACTTTAAAATGGACAACCGATTCTACTCGATTGACTAATGGAACAGTTACGACAGATAGCAACAGTCCAAGCAATCGTTTCACCACTAGTGGTGTTGTTTTGTACACAGGTTTTAATAAAGTCACCTTTTCCGGTATGCAAGGAAATCTGAAACGCTCTGAATCTTTTTATGTTCTTTATGATAAGGTTCCTTATGTAAGCTCACTGAAGGTATTGGGTGGGCCGACTGCTCTTAACCTGAATGAAGGTACGCAGGTTGTTGTGCCAGTCGCTTCAATCACAGTTCAAGGTAGTGTTACAAATGCTACTAGTGTGAGTGTTGCAGTCAATGGTGGAGTTGCACTACAGACTTCTCTATTAGAAGATGGAACATTTTTTACGCCTGCATTGACCTTAAAGCCGGGGCTTAGTACGTTAAGAATTGTTGTGAAGAATGCTTCAGATTCTATTACGATAGATCGCTCCGTATATTTCTTTGATACGAATCAACCCTATGCCTCACTAAATATTGTACATGATGGGACAGCCTACAATATTTTGGATAACATACCGACACTAACGGCGCCCGCTGTTACGAAAGCAGGCTTCTCAGGACAGATCCTGGTACCGTACAACTCGGCGCAATTTGCGACATCTACCAATCCCTTGTCTGCAAAATTCACAATAAATAAAGGAACTACAAATGCTGTGCCGATTACACAAATTACGACTAGTCAAGAATTAACCATTCCAGGTGCTGATGGAGTAACAGCTGCATATAAGCTGGTAAGCTTTACAACATCGGTCGATCTACCTATTGCTGCTGGATCGAATGATTTTACACTGGCCATTGATTATGGTACCTACAGTAGTTCAATAGTATATTCGTATAAATATTTGCCTGGCGAAACAGTAATAACAGATGTGTATTATTTACCAGACTATACTGGTGGTAGTGTGTTGAATATCTCGAAATTGCCTTTGAGTGGTCAGGAAATGGAAAAGGATAATTTCTATATTATGGTTAAGACAAATAGAGCCCCAAATACAGGAGTTTCACTAACGGCTAATTATTTGCCTCTAAGTAACAAACCATTAACCTTAACAGGCCCCATTTCCGGTGCTGGAACAAATGAATATATTTACAGAATCACTGGATTCTCAAATGGACAGCAGAAGGTGCAGTTCCGCTATGAATTGTCGCAGTCTTTCTACAATGCAGATATTTCTTATGTGTCCAAGAACTATATTTATGTAAGTAATTTGCAGGATGGACAAACGTATGAGTTTGATTCAGGCCAAACAACAAATGGCTTGGCAGTATCTGGAGAATACATCGGATTTGAAAATATCGCGAGTGCACAGGTGCAAATCAACGGAATTGATAGCGCATCTTTGCCAGATAATAACGGTGTCCCTATCAAATTTAATATTGCTACTGCTCCAATATTCCCTAAATTCAGTTTTAACTTGCCCATTACCCAATCAGGCCCGCTTGTATATGGCGAGAACAAGATTGTGTTTTCCGGGGTCTCAATGGATTCAGCGGGGAATCAACGACTAATTACCAAAGAACTGCGAATCTATATCATTGATACTAATGTTTCTAATTTGACTCAGTTCCACCCTGCTCTAGGAGATGGCCGTACCCAATTCACAACCAATTCTCTAACTAACGAGACGGAACGGAATAAAATTCTGGCATTGCCAGCAGAGTTTGTATATAAAGACGAGAAGTATACAACTAATCAAGAAAAATACGATTTAGTGCTTCGTGGCGGTGGTGCTACGATACTGAATCTGTATCAGGGTTCAGATTTGGTATTTAGCTCTGTAGGTCAGCCCGATATGCTTACCACCAATGATAATACTATAGGGCCAATTGCATACGCAGGCACTGGTAAATATTTTGATTACAAAGGCAGCAGTAAGGATTTTCTCTTGCGCATTCGTGATATTGCATTTGATGCGCCAGGGAGTCATGTCTATACGCTAGAGTTAATTAACAAGACCGGAGCAAGAACAACTCAAAGACTTGAAGTTGTTCGGGAAGTTTCACCATATCGCATACTATCGCCTGTTGCGACAGTGGGTGACCAGATTGTCGTAAACAAAAACTTTGTTCGCTTTGACATTGAAGCAGAAGGTGCTACCAAGGTTATTATTGATAAGTACGAAGCTATACCTCGTACAGATCTGGCCAATCGGTTCACCTACGACTATGTGGGCTTGAAACCGGACAAGACAACAGCGATAAAAATCCAAATTGTTCGAGCAGGTTCAACATTAAGCGATACGATCAGTGTTTATTATGCGAGCGCAGTTCAGATTGACACGCAGTTTATGGCAGAAAAAGTGGCTACTAAGTATAGTGTATTTAATAAAGGACTTGAATTAACATTCCCGAAAGGTACCATTATGGAAGGCTATACCACTACTGGTGCTTCCAAATATTATCCGGATACTAAGTTATTGTTCGGCATAGCAGATCCTGCTGATGGCGTAGTTGAACGGAAGAATGACTACGGGAATATCATAAATGTCAGTGCTGCAGATGCCAGAACACCTGAAGGAAAGAGCCCGCTGGTGATTCCACAGGATCTGGTGCTGCGCTTTACTTCAACAGCTTCCACCAATAACTTTTCAAGGATTTCCGATGTGTACTGGGTTAATGGTGGCTTAGGAGAAATCGGAACCAAAGGAACAGCGAACTATACCCCAGCTACTAATGGGATTGCTCCTTATTCTATAGAAGGTTATTTTACTCAATACAGTCAGACTAGAAAGATTGTTCCTTCTCAGCGCGGGGAACTTACCCTTACTTTCAATACTAATGTTGTAGATGAGGTGGGTTCCTCAGTAACGGTTTTCCGTTATTCAGACGCAGGAAAATGGGAGAATATTGGTGGTGAGGTTAATACCAAGAATCACACAGTTACAGTTCCTTTCGATGAATTTGGTTATTACACCGTTATGAAGCTGCGTCGAGGCTACACAGATATCACCAACCATCCATGGGCTAGAAATATATTGAACGGTCTTTATTCCAAAGGCATTATGACTAACCTTCGTGCGGATACTTTTGGCGCAGACGATACAACAACTCGCGGTGAGTTTGCTACCTTGTTAGTCAAAGGGTTGAATATTCCATTAAACTACGATGAAAACAAGCAAACATTCTTCGATATTGTTCCAGAGGCAGTTTCGACAACGTGGAACTTTAAAAGTATAGAGACAGCAGCTAGAGCAGGGATTGTGACGGGACTAAGTGATGGTTTCTTTGGCCCAGACCAACCACTCACACGTGAACAAGCAGCAGTGATGATTGCACGGGCGCTGAAGCTGAAGATGTCCACTAATGATGCGAAGTTGTTAGCCAGTCTTTCCAAATCCTTTGTAGACAGTGGCGGTATGGATTTCTATTCTCGCCCAGCTATTGAAGCAGTCTCCAAAGCGAAAATTATGGAAGGCAGTGCATTGACCATCACAGGGCAGACGAAGCCAGTATACAACTTCAATCCCAAAGGCAAGCTGACACGTGCTGAAGCCGGTAAGATTGCCGTAGAACTCCTAAAGAAGAGTACAGCTATTTTCCCAAAAACTTTTAACTAAGAATACAGATTTGAAAAACGGCCAATCTCGTAGAAATCATTTACGAGGTGGCCGTTTTTAGTATTATATTGAATGTGAAGTAGTGATCGACAGCTGGTTATTGCAGGCTTGGATTGTAAGACTGGATTATTTTAATGAATTTCACATAAGATACAGTAGTATCCAACAATAAAGCTTAAACTTACCAATGACATTAGTTTTGTAATCTGTTCGGGTTTACGTTACAATAACTTAAGAAGATAATATTTTCCGAAAGGTGAAAGCCATCGATGAAACCGATTTTATCAAAAGCACAACTGGATTACATGAAAGCAAAGAATACGTTTGAGAATAGAGCAAAAGTCATGGAGAAGGATATTGCGGCAAAGCGGGCTCTGCAGGAGATTACGCAGGAAGTAATGGAAGAGCTTGTACAGGCCACTGGCTTCCACGATGCCTACAATGACCTTGTTGTTGCTGAGAACGCATTGATCGAATGGTCGCATTCCACGATTAAGCATGAGAAGAGCTACCGAGAGAATCGGGGAGCGATTGATGCAATGTATGACAATGTGAATGCTACTCCTGAGAAGCGTCAGGAATTAATTCAGCTATCCATGAAGATTCGTTAGACCATATGCTATAGAAGCGAGCGCCGGCAACGGCGCTTTTTACTAGTGCGCCCAGCATGGGCGCTATCTCTAGGGTTGAAGTCCCGAATGGTGAAGGCAGTAGTA
>LIDZ01007688.1_pt2 | contig 34215 bp, 30 predicted proteins | sample 644651 | NCBI WGS metagenome assembly LIDZ01 (sample SAMN03856242, study PRJNA289617) | food metagenome | isolation source: wine grapes on drying loft during traditional withering process | host: Vitis vinifera cv. Corvina | place: Italy: Gargagnago di S. Ambrogio di Valpolicella | collected 2014-01 | reverse complement strand
GAACTCCTCGATAAATATATTTTCCACTTATCGAGGTGTCCGGGGAAATTAGACCACTGCAGACACCGCATCCATCCAGATGCACCGCGTAGGCTGGATGTAGGACCGGCTTCAGCCGGGAAAGTGTCGGTCGTCACGCTGCAAATCTGAGGGCGTTCACACCGGCCTCTTCCCGGCTAAAGCCGGTCCCACGAGGACACCGCATCCAGCCAGAGGCACCGCGTATGCTCGATGTAGGACCGGCTTCAGCCGGGAAGGCGTTGGTCGTCACGCTGCAAATCTGAGGGCGTTCACACCGCAAAATCGAGGGTGTTCACACCGGCCTCTTCCCGGCTAAAGCCGGTCCCACGAGGACACCGCATTCATCCAGATGCACCGCGTATGCTGGATGTAGGACCGGCTTCAGCCGGGAAGGCGTCGGTCGTCACGCTGCAAATCTGAGGGCGTTCACACCGGCCTCTTCCCGGCTAAAGCCAGTCCCACGAGGACACCGCATCCAGCCAGATACACCGCGGATGCTCGATGTAGGACCGGCTTCAGCCGGGAAGGCGTCGGTCGTCACGCTGCAAATCTGATTGTGCTCACACCGGCCTCTTCCCGGCTAAAGCCAGTCCCACGAGGACACCGCATTCATCAAGATGCACCGCGGATGCTGGGCGTAGGACCGGCTTCAGCCGGGAAAGCGTCAGTCGTCACGCTGCAAATCCGAGGGTGTTCACACCGGCCTCTTCCCGACTAAAGCCAGTCCTACGAAGACACCGCATTCATCCAGATGCACCGCGTATGCTGGATATAGGACCGGCTTCAGCCGGGAAGGCGTCAGTCGTCACGCTGCAAATCCGAGGGTGTTCACACCGGCCTCTTCCCGGCTAAAGCCGGTCCCACGATGACACCGCATCCATCCAGATTCACCGCGGATGCTTGATATAGGACCGGCTTCAGCCGGGAAGGCGTCGGTCGTCACGCTGCAAATCTGAGGGTGTTCACACCGGCCTCTTCCCGGCTAAAGCCGGTCCTACGAGGGCACCGCATCCAGCCAGAGGCACCGCGTATGCTGGGTGTAGGACCGGCCTCTTCCCGGCTAAAGCCGGTCCCACGAAGACACCGCATTCATCCAGATGCACCGCGGATGCTGGATGCAGGACCGGCCTCAGCCGGGAATGCGTCGGTCGTCACACCGCAAAATCGAGGGTGTTCACACCGGCCTCTTCCCGGCCAAAGCCGGTCGTGCTGACAATAATGAATCAGGCGCCCTGGCCGTCGAGTTCGGCGAGCATGTCTGGCGGAATGACCAGCTCGGTGGCGCTGAGGTTTTCGTGCAGATGCGCCACCGACGAGGTGCCCGGAATCAGCAGCAGGTTGGGCGCACGCTGCAGCAGCCACGCCAGGGCCACGCACATCGGCGAGGTGTCGAGGCGTGTGGCGACGTCCGACAGCGTCTGCGACTGCAAGGGTGTGAACCCGCCCAGCGGGAAGAACGGCACGTAGGCGATGCCCTGCTTGCCGAGTTCGGCGATCAACTGCTCGTCATCCCGGTGGGCCAGGTTGTAGTGGTTTTGCACGCAGACCACCTCGGCAATGCTCTGCGCTTCAGTGACCTGCTTGGCGCTGACGTTGCTCAGGCCCAAGTGCTGAATCAGCCCCTGACGCTGCAACTCGGCCAACGCGCTGAACTGCTCGGCAATCGACTGCTGGTCCGGGGAATGCCCGGTGCCCCACGCCCTGAAGTTCACCACGTGCAGCGCTTCGACGTCGAGATTGCGCAGATTGTCGTGCACCGCGCTCACCAACTCCGACGGGCTATTGGCAGCGTTCCATGACGCGTCAGTGCCTCGCGACGCGCCGACCTTGGTGACGATCAGCAACTCGTCGCTATAAGGATGCAGGGCTTCGCGGATCAGGCGGTTAGTGACGTGAGGGCCATAGAAGTCTGCAGTGTCGATATGGTTGACCCCGGCCGCCAGCGCTTCACGTAACACGGCGATTGCAGCCGCGTGGTCTTTCGGCGGTCCGTAAACGCCCGGCCCGGCCAGTTGCATGGCACCGTAGCCCATGCGGTTGACGGTGCGACCGCCGAATGAAAACTGTCCTGCCTTGCTGGCCTGGCTCATGGGTAACGCCTCGTGATCAAGAATGTAGGACGACTATAGGCGTTGACCGATGCGCTGATAATCAGGTGCAATCGGCACGGGTTGTACGAGTGAGCGGACAATGGCAACAGACATTCAGGATTTGCTGGCCTTCGTGGCCGTGGTCAACGCGGGCGGTTTTCGGGAAGGCGCACGGTTGAGTGGCAAGTCGGCATCCAGCCTCAGCGACGCGGTTCGACGCATGGAATCGAGGCTGGGCGTGCGCTTGCTCAACCGCACCACGCGCAGCGTCGTGCCCACGGAAGCCGGCGCGCGGCTGATGGAACGGATTGTACCGGCGCTCGGGGAAGTCGAATCGGCGCTGGACGTGGTCAACGATTTTCGCGACCGCCCTTCCGGCACGCTCAGGCTTAACGTACCGGTCAGCGCCGCCCGCCTGATACTCCCGGCAATCATCACCCCGTTCCTGCAAGCGCACCCGGACATCCGCATGGAAGTGATCACCGAGGAAAGCTTCGTCGACATGCTCGCCGCCGGCTGCGACGCGGGCATCCGCTACGACGACCGCCTGGAACAGGACATGATCGCCGTGCCCATCGGCCCGCGCGTTCAGCGTTTCGCGACGGCGGCCTCGCCGGCGTACCTCGACGCCCGGGGCCGGCCCGAGCATCCGCGTGATCTGTTGAACCACAGTTGCCTGCGCGGCAAATTCCCCAGCGGTTCTATTCCACTGTGGGAATACGAGCGTGACGGGGAAGAAGTTCGTGTCGACCCGACCGGCCCACTCACCGTGCGAATTGGCGGCGCAGTGGACCTCTCCGTGCAAACCGCCATCGACGGCCTGGGCATCGTTTCGTTGTTCGAAGACTGGTTGCGCCCCCATCTCGACAGCGGCGCACTGGAACCGGTACTCGAACCCTGGTGGCCGCGTTTCAGCGGGCCGTTTCTGTATTACCCCGGCCGGCGCTATGTGCCATCACCACTGAGAGCATTTCTGGACTTCATCCAGCGACGTGGGTAACCCTCATCGGCGCCAACGCGTAATGAGCCTTTAAATAAATAAGCGGCTGGAACACGTTCCTGGCGAACGATACAACGGAACGTTCCAGCTCAATAATCACGCAAAAAAAACGCTGCATTCAATGCAGCGTTTCTTTTATAGCGTTTGTAATTGAAGCCGCCAGGGCACTGGCGATTAACCATTTTGACGACCGTAGCCCATGATGGTGTAGTCAAGGCTGTGGGTCACGCCGGCGTGGTCAACATACACCATGGTGGATTGCACGGGGCCATCAACTTTCTGTGGGTCCTGAGCGTTTTTGATGCTGATCACTTTAGCGACGTCGATGCCTTTGTGACGGTTGTATTGTTCAACCTGGGTCGAGGGCTGCTGGTGGGTGGCCGGGCGTTCGCCGGCAGCGGCGAACACACTGACAAGGGACAGGGCGGCGAAGGTTAATACTTTCATGGTCATTCTCCAGAAGTGCATTCAGTCGTAATTAAGCAAAGCGCTTGTCGTTTGCTTCTGGGGCCATTCTGTTCGTGATCCGCGCCGATGATAAATACTTAAAATTGATAAAGCCCATCACCGCCATCGATGCGCATAGTTATTAGTTCAATTCCCGTAATAGTCCTTTGCATATTCCGTTACCCACAACTTTATGCGCCACTGATGTCCGCTTCGCCAACACCCTTTAGAGTGCGGCAGATCCTGGCGCTGCACTTTCCCGGAGCGCGTCATGTTGTCGCGGGTCATTTAACGGCGCCTGGGAAATATTTTTCCGCGCATTCAAACATTTCCAATGATGAACGTACTACCATTCATCCCCCTGACTCGTCTGACACCAAGATGTCCGGGCAGACCTCTATAAAGCGCTGGCCACTGGCACGGCGCTATTTTTAAAACAAACCGAAGCCTTGATGCCGCCTCACGACCCTGCTCGTGACGCAATGCGTCAACCGTGATGACCTTCTGAGGTTGCAATGCAGAAATTGATGATTAACGGCCAGGAGCACGACCTGGATGTCGCCGACGACATGCCATTGTTGTGGGTCCTGCGCGACGTGATGGGCCTGACCGGCACCAAGTACGGCTGCGGCATCGCCCAGTGCGGCGTGTGCACCGTGCACCTGGACGGCCAGGCCATGCGCTCGTGCGTGCTGCCGGTCAGCGCCGTGGCGGGCCGCAAGGTCACGACCATCGAAGCCGTCGGCGAGCAGGCTGTGGGTCAGGCGGTACAGAAAGCCTGGCTGGACCATGAAGTCGTGCAATGCGGCTACTGCCAGCCGGGGCAGATCATGTCGGCCGTCGCGCTGTTGCAGGAACACCCCAAAGCCAACGACGAGCAGATCGTCAACGCCATGTCGGGCAACCTTTGCCGCTGCGCCACCTACACCCGCATTCGCGCCGCCATCAAAAGCGTCAGCCAGGCCTGAAGGAAGTCATCATGTCCGAATCACAATCATCTGCCGCGATGCTCTCGCGTCGTGGATTGCTCAAAGGCAGCGCGCTGCTGGGCGGGCTGGTCATTGGCACTTACCTGCCGGCGACCGTCACCCGCAGCTTCGCCGCCGACCTGGTCAAGGGCGCGGGCCTGGGCGACAACGCCGAGCAAGGCTATGGCGCTTTCGTGCGCATTGATCACAGCGGCGCCGTCACGCTGATTTCGCCGAAGATCGAAATGGGCCAGGGCGTGCAGACCGGCATCGCCATGATGGTCGCCGAAGAGCTCGAAGTGCCGTTGAGCCAGATCACCATCACCGAGGCCCCGCCCAATGCAGCGCTGTACACCGACGCGCTGTTGAGCTTCCAGGCCACCGGCGGTTCGACCTCCACCCGCTACAGTTGGGAGCCCCTGCGCAAGGCCGGCGCCAGCGCGCGCATCGTGCTGATCCAGGCCGCGGCGATGCGCTGGAAAGTCGCGCCGAGCCAGTGCCATGCCGAGAACGGCCGGGTCATCGGCCCGAACGGTCAAAGTGCCGGTTACGGCGAGCTGGTGGATGCCGCGGCGAAGTTACCGCTGCCAACCGACATCCCGCTCAAAGCCGTCAGCGAATTCAAACTGCTGGGCAAACCGGTCCAGCGACTGGATACGCCGAACAAGGTCAACGGCACGGCGAAATTCACCATCGACCTGCAAGTGCCGGGGATGCTGATTGCCTCCACCCTCACCTGCCCGGTTCACGGCGGCAAACTGCGCGGCGTGAAGAATGAAGACGCTGCGCGCAAGGTTCCCGGCGTGCGCGATATCGTACGCCTGGACAACGCGGTGGCGGTAACGGCGAGCAATTTCTGGTCCTGCCAGCAAGCCCTCAAAGCACTGGACATCGACTGGGACCTCGGCCCCCACGCCGGTCTGGATTCCGCCCAGCTGGACAAATCGCTGTTCGACGCCAGCGCTGGCGATGGTGTGTTCGCGCACCAGTCCGGTGACATCGCCGGCGCGCTGAAAAACGCTTCCAGCCGCTTCGAAGCGATCTACGAGCAACCCTTCCTGTCCCACTCGCCGCTGGAGCCGATGACCTGCGTCGCCCATGTGCGCGCCGACGCGTGCGAGTTGTGGGTCGGCTGCCAGGCGCCGGGGATGGCCCAGGCAGGCGCCGCCAAAGTCTGCGGCATGCCGGTGGAAAAGGTGGTGATCCACAACCAGTTGATCGGCGGTGGTTTCGGCCGTCGTCTGGAGTCTGACTTCATCTTCCAGGCCGTGGACATCGCGCGCCAGCTCAGCTACCCGATCAAGCTGATCTGGAGCCGCGAAGAGGACATGACCCACGACCGTTATCGTCCGCACTACGTCGACCGCCTCAATGCGGCGCTGGACAAAGACCTGCGTCCGGTGGGCTGGGAGCATCGCATCGCCGGTGCTTCGGTGGTCGCTGCCTACATCGGCGCATTGCCGGCTGACGGCGTCGATGGCGATGCCGTCGAAGTGGCGAAGGACCCGATCTACACCCTGCCCAACCTGCAGGTGCGCTACATCCGTCACGACCCCGAGGTGATTCCGGTTTCGTGGTGGCGTGGCGTCGGACCGTTGCGCAGCACCTACGCCATCGAGTGCTTCATCGACGAGTTGGCCCACAACGCCAAGGTCGATCCGGTGAAATACCGCCTGGCGCTGATGCAGTCGCAACCCCGCGCTCAAGCGGTGCTGACCAAGGCCGCGCAACTGGTGGAGTGGGACAAGCCACTGCCTGCCGGTTCGGGCCGTGGCGTGGCAGTGACGGCGGTGTTCGGCAGCTTCGTCGCCACCATCGTCGAGCTGGAGAAGGAAGGCGAAAAAGGCCTGCGCATCAAACGGCTGGTGACGGTCATCGACTGCGGCTTTGCCACCAACCCGACCTCCGTGGCGTCGCAGATGGAAGGCGGCACGCTGTTCGGTCTGTCGGCCGCGCTGTTCAACGAAATCCTTGTCGAGAAGGGTCAAGTGCAGCAGACCAACTTCCACGAGTACCGGCAGATTCGCATGAGCGACGCGCCGCCGGTGGAGGTGCACATCGTCGAGAGCGTCGAGACCCCTGGCGGTGTCGGTGAAACCGGCGCAGTGCCCGCTGCGGCCGCGCTGGTTAACGCCGTGTACGCCGCGACCGGTGTGCGTGAGCGTCGTTTGCCGTTGAGCCGTTCTGGCTATTTCACTGTTTAAGGAGCGCGTCATGAACGTTTTCAACACTGCGCTCGGACTTGTGGCCGGTTTGCTGGCCAGCACCGTTTACGCGAGCGACACCCCGGCGATGAGCAAGGGCGAATACCTGACCCGCGCCGCTGATTGCGTGGCCTGCCACGTCGTGCCGGGCGGCAAGCCGTACGCCGGCGGGCTGGAATTCAAGTTGCCGTTTGGCAGCCTGTATTCGCCCAACATCACCCCGGACAAAGAGACCGGTATCGGCAACTGGACCGACGACGAGTTCGTCGACGCCCTGCAGAAAGGCGTGGGCAAGGACGGCAAGCATTACTACCCGGCCTTCCCTTACACCTCGTACACGCTGATGTCCCGGGAAGACATCCTGGCGATCAAGGGCTACCTGTTCAGCCTTGAGCCGGTCAAGCAGATGCCGCCAGAGAACAAGATTTCGTTCCCGTTCAATCAGCGCTGGGGAATGATGTTCTGGAACGCGATGTTCGCCGGCAACGAACGCTTCGTCCCGGACAGCAAGCAATCGCCTGAATGGAATCGCGGCGCGTACCTGGTGCAGGGCCCAGGCCACTGCGGCGAGTGCCACACCCCACGCAACCTCTTCCAGGCGATGAGCTCCAGCAATTCTTTGGCAGGTGCTGAACTGGGCAACTGGATGGCCTACAACATCAGCTCCGACGCCAAATACGGCATCGGTGCCTGGCCGGAAGACGCCATCGTCAGCTACTTGTCGAAGGGTTACGCGGCCGGTTTCGGCGGCGCGGGCGGCCCAATGGGTGACGCCGTCGAGCACAGCCTGCGCTACCTCGATCCGGCGGACCTGAAAGCCATAGCGGTGTACCTCAAGAGCACGCCGGCACGAAGCGAAGGCATCCCCCGCCCAAGCATGGTGATGAACGATGCCGCACTGCAAAAGGGTCTTGGTCAGAAGCTGTTCAACGACACCTGCGTGGCCTGCCACCAGATCGACGGCAGTGGCCGGCAGTCCCCGGCAGGCGGGTTGGCGGGCTTGAAAACCGTCAACGACCCCAAAGGCCGGAACGTGATGGCGACGTTGCTGGAAGGTCATACGCCAACGGCGGCACGGGTCGATCAGCGCATGCCTGATTTCGCCCGCAGTTACAGCGACGCTGAACTGGCCGCCGTGAGCACCTTCGTGCTGCGTCGGTTCGGTCAGAGCGACGGCGAGATCAAAGCCGAAGACGTCGCTAAAAATCGCGCCAGCGCGTTGCATTGATGGAGCGGCAGCGCGGCTGGCTCTCCTGTGAGTCAGCCGTGCTGCCGGGCCATTCGGCGGTTCAGGTCTTCAGCACCTGCGCCGCCACCGCCGCCTTGTCGATCACCGACTCGACGTTGACGATACGCCCCGCCGCAAATGTGTAGAACACGTTCTCCGTAAACTGCACCCTCCTCCCATTCACCGGCACATCGAACAGCTCGCCCACCGGCGTGCAATCGAACGTCAGCCTTGCGGCGATGTGCGGTGGCTCTGCGATCAGCAGATCGATGACAAAACGCAGGTCAGGGATGGCGCGAAAATCCCGTTCCAGCATCTGCCGGTAGCCGGCCAGGCCTACGCGCTCGCCGTTGTAACGCACCTCATCGCCGACGAAATCGTCCAAGGCAGCCCAATCCTGGCGATTGAGGCAGTCGATGTAGCCGGTGTAGAAGTCCTTCAGTGTCTGGTTGTTCATCGTTTCTCCCGGTGTGGGTGGTTCGCATGAATGTTAGTACCCATGGATGCACGCGATGCTTAGCAGGACCGGCTTCAGCCGGGAAGAGGCCAGCGTGAACACCATCAATTTTGCAGTGCGACCACTGACGCTTTCCCGGCTGAAGCCGGTTTCACTCGATGACTGCAGTGTGTGGTTGCCGTTGGCTGCATGTTTCAGGCCGACACTGCTAGTGTTATCCGCACTGACTTCATCAAGGCGCAATCATGTCCGTACATCCTTCTTTCTCCGGCGCAAAAGTCGCGATCCTGTGCAATGGCACGCTGCTCACCTATCAACGCGATGACAAACCCGAGATCCCCTGGCCGAACCTGTGGGACCTGCCCGGCGGCGGGCGTGAGGGCCAGGAGACGCCGGAAGAATGCGCCGTGCGGGAGACGATGGAGGAATTCGGCATCGTCCTCGACCCCGCTACCTTTACTCACAAGCGGGTCTACCCGGGTCAGGGCGTCGACGGGCTCGACACCTGGTTTTTCGTCGCTGAAGTGGCCGAGGGTTTATTCGATCAGGTGGTGTTCGGCGATGAAGGCCAGCGCTGGCAAGTGATGACGGTCGACGCGTTTCTCTCGATGGACAACGCTGTGGACCGCCTGCAACAGCGTCTGCGAGCGTTCATGGATCAGCAGCGCTGACAGGTTCAGCGCCTGACGGCGCTCCGCGCGAGCCCCTCTGACAGAGACAAATTGACGCAGGCAATGCGTTTTTTTGCTATCGTCGCCGGAATTAACTAACCGGTTAATTACACGACGGATATGCCGTAAGCGATACGCCTGGCAGCCATCACGCTGTGAACCCTTGTCCTCAAATCACTTGATCGGTCGTCCCCGACCCTTCTTCGCGTCAGCAGGAATGCCTCATGAATCACTCACCTTCTTCGGCAGCCGCCAGCCGCTGGCCCATTCGGGTCGTTGCGCTGGGCGTGCTGGTTTTCGGATTAATCTTCGCAGCGGGCGGCGGCTACCTCGTCACGCTGGGCGGCAGTGCGTATTTCCTGCTGGCCGGCCTGGGCCTGATTGTCTCGGCCGTCCTGCTGTTCCGACGTCGCCTGTCAGGCGCGTGGCTGTTTGCAGCGGTGATGCTGCTGACGCTGATCTGGGCGCTGGTGGACGCCGGGCTGGTGTTCTGGCCGCTGGTTTCCCGGCTGTTTGCCCTCGGCGTGTTGAGCCTGCTGGTCGCGCTGATCTACCCTTCCCTGCGCAAGGCCAATGGCCACGCAGCCGGTCGCGGCGGTTACGTCGTTGGCGGCGTGCTGGCGCTGGCGATCGTCGCCGGATCCTGGGGCATGTTTCAGCCCCATGCGTCGGTGTCGCCTACGGGGACTGGCCCGGGGCTAAGCAAAGTCGATCCTGCCCACGCGCAGAAAGACTGGGCGCACTACGGCAACGATGAAGGCGGCAGCCGCTTCGCCGCGCTGGACCAGATCAACCGCGACAACGTCAGCAAGCTGGTGCCGGCCTGGACCTACCACACCGGCGACGTCGCCCTCAGCGACGGCAATGGTGCCGAAGACCAGATGACCCCGTTGCAGGTCGGCGACAAGGTCTTTATCTGCACGCCGCACAACAACGTCATCGCGCTGGACGCCGACACCGGCAAGCAGCTGTGGAAGAACGACATCAACGCCAAGTCCGCCGTGTGGCAACGCTGCCGCGGGCTGGCTTATTTCGATGCCAGCGCCGCCATTGCGCCACCCACCGATGGCAGCAGGCCTGCGGCGGCGGTCGCTGTGCCGGCTGGCGCCAACTGCCAGCGTCGTCTGCTCACCAACACCATCGACGCGCGCCTGATTGCCGTGGACGCCGACACCGGCGAGTTCTGCCAGGGCTTCGGCAACAATGGCCAGGTCGACCTCAAAGCCGGTCTGGGCAACGTGCCCGATTCCTACTATCAACTGTCATCGGCGCCGCTGATGGCCGGGACCACGGTGGTGGTTGGCGGTCGCGTGGCCGACAACGTGCAGGCCGATATGCCGGGCGGCGTGATCCGCGGCTTTGATGTGGTCACCGGGCAGATGCGCTGGGCGTTCGATCCGGGCAATCCCGAAGACAAACAGGCGCCTGCCGCCGACAAAACCTATGTGCGCAGCACGCCGAACAGCTGGGCACCGATGTCCTACGACCCGGCCATGAACACGCTGTTCCTGCCGATGGGCAGTTCGTCCACCGACATTTATGGCGTGAAACGCACCGAGCTTGACCACACCTATGGCGCCTCGGTGCTGGCACTGGACGCCACCACCGGCGTGCAGAAGTGGGTGTATCAGACGGTCCATAACGACCTGTGGGATTTCGACCTGCCGATGCAGCCGAGCCTGATCGACTTCGCCAAGCCTGACGGCAGCAAGGTGCCGGCGCTGGTCATTGGCACCAAGGCCGGGCAGATTTTCGTCCTCGATCGCCACACCGGCCAGCCGCTGACCGAGGTCAAGGAAGTCCCGGTCAAGGCGTCGAATATCCCCAACGAACCGTATTCGCCGACCCAGCCAAAATCCGTGGGCATGCCGCAGATCGGTGCGCAGACGCTGACCGAATCGGACATGTGGGGCGCCACACCGTTCGACCAGTTGCTGTGCCGGATCTCGTTCAAGAAGATGCGCTACGACGGCCTGTTCACCGCGCCGGGCACTGACATTTCGCTGAGTTTCCCGGGATCACTGGGCGGGATGAACTGGGGCAGCCTGTCGACCGATCCGGTTCACGGCTTCATCTTCGTCAATGACATGCGCCTGGGCCTGTGGATTCAGATGGTGCCGCAGCTGAAGGACGCCATCGCGGCGTCGGGCGGTGAGGCGTTGAATACCGGCATGGGCGCCGTCCCGCTGAAGGGCACGCCGTACGCCGTTAACAAGAACCGCTTCCTGTCGGTGGCGGGCATCCCGTGCCAGGCGCCGCCGTTCGGCACGTTGACCGCCATCGACATGAAGACTCAAAAGATCGCCTGGCAAGTGCCGGTCGGCACCGTTCAGGACACCGGCCCGATGGGCATCAAAATGCACCTGCCTTTGCCGATCGGCATGCCGACGCTGGGGGGCACGCTGTCGACCCAGGGCGGTCTGGTGTTCATCGCCGGCACCCAGGACTACTACCTGCGCGCGTTCAACAGCGCCAACGGCGAAGAAGCCTGGAAAGCCCGCTTGCCCGTGGGCAGCCAGGGCGGCCCGATGACGTATGTGTCGCCTAAGACCGGCAAGCAGTACATCGTCATCACCGCCGGCGGCGCCCGTCAGTCGAAGGATCGCGGTGATTACGTGATTGCCTACGCACTGCCTGACAGCAAGTAACCGCCCTCACAAAAAAAACCGCTGACGCCTTCAGGAGGGGCGCAGCGGTTTTTTGTTGCGTCAGGGGAAAGGCTCAGGCCGGATTCACCCAGTGGGACCGCGTGCAGTCTGTAGTACCGGCTTTAGCCGGGAAAGCGTCGGACGTCACACTGCGAAATTGAGGGTGATCAAACCGGCCTCTTCCCGGCTAAAGCCGGTCCCACTATCAAACCGCGTTAGGCTGGTAGGCAGCGATCAATTACTCGCCACTTCCGCCGTCTTCCCGGTGGTCACCAGCGCTTTGAGGGACACATCAAACTGCTTCAGGGCATTGACCTGCAGGTCGCGCTGCTGGTTGATCTGCGCGGCGATTTCCGGGGCGGCCTTGCCGTGGACCCACACCGAGCTCAGCTCCTGGGCGCCCAAGCCTTCAGCCTTGCCGATGTATTGCAGGTTCGAATCGTAGAACGTGGCAATGAAGCGCGCTTCGACCTGAGAGTTACGCTGGGATACCAGACGGCTGTAGGTGTCGAGCATCACCACCACGTCAGGCCGCGCCTGCATCAGCGCGTCAAGGTTGTCGTACACGGTCACTGAAGCAAACTGCTTCTGCAACGAACCTTTCAGCCAGTCCATCGCCAGCTTTGGATCGGAGCTGTTGACGAACGCCTCGCGAATGCGCGAATCCAGCCCGCCGTTCTTGACGCCCTTCAGCGCCACCGCGTGATAACGCTCAAGGTATTCGAGGGTGCCAACGGTGTTTTCGCTGTAGAGCACACCCACGCGTTGGGAAGACTGCAATGCCACACGGCTTTCAACCACCGGCAGCAAATGGCACGCCTCGGCATCCGCCGCCGAAACAGTGCCTGCCGCAACAGCAGAACCGGTAGCGACGAATCCGCTGGACAGCACGGCGACGAGGGTCAGCAGGGTTGAGATTTTCATCGCGCGGTGTCCTTTTAAAGCCAGTTCGGTATGGGGCCATACTCCTCTCTTCCGGGAAAAAGAGAACTCGCCTACCGTGATGTTCACTATCGATTTCAAGAATGGTAGGCGCTTTGAGAAACACCGTTACCGATGCCTCAACAAAGCCCGCTGCCGCCCTCACCTTTCGCACTGTTCAATACACGTAGCGGCCGACTGCCCGACGCACTGCCTGCAACGCAACCCGCAACGCCTCAAGATCCACAGAACCCAACGCCAGGCGAATTCCGTGGGGGACGACGCTGGAGGTGGCGAAGGGTTCGGCAGTCGAAACCGCCACCTTGTTTGCCAGCAACTCCATGGCCACCTGGTCGGCCCTGGCGTCCTCCGGCAGTTGTACCCACAAAAAATAGGACGCCGGGTGACTGATGACGTTCAACCCGATTAACAGCTCCCGGGCGAGCGTCTGTCGGGTCCGCGCATCCAGGCGTTTTTCCTCCTCCAGACGCGCGACGGTGCCGTCCCCAATCCAGCCGCAGACCAGCGACGTCATCACCCCTGGGGTATTCCAGACCGTCGCCCGGATCGCACGCTCCATCGCCGAAACCCAGGGCAGCGGCGCAACCACGTAACCCACCCGCAGCCCGGTCGCGATGTTTTTCGAGAACCCCGAAACGTAGACGGTCAGCTCCGGTGCCAGGGCCTTCAACGGTGCGGGCGGGTCCTCGGCCAGGAACGCATACGCGGCGTCTTCGATCAACAGCAACCCATGCTGCCGAGCGATGCGCACTAAGTGTTCGCGCCACGGCAGGTCCATCACCCAGCCCATGGGGTTGTGCAGGGTCGGCATCGTGTAGACGGCCTTGATCCGCCTTCGCTGGCAGAGTGTTTTCAAGGCGTTCAGATCGGGGCCGTGATCGGTATGGGGGATCGCGAGCAATTCCAGCCGGAGGGCGTCGGCCACCACTTTGAACCCCGAATAGGTCAACGCATCCACCGCCACCACATCGCCCGGTTTGAGCAACGCCATCGCAATGACCGACAGGCCATGCTGCGCGCCACTGACGATCACCACCTCGTCGGCCTCGACCGTTAAGCCCCGAGCAGCAAGGTGCCGCGCCATGCACGCGCGCTCATGGCTTCGGCCGGCATGGGGCTGATAGCGCAGCAGCGCCTCCAGATCACCCGACAACGCCAGTTGGCGAAGGCCGTTGCGCAGCAGATCCGCCTGGCCCGGCAGCGTCGGGTAGTTGAAATTGAGGTCGAGGACGCCGGGCGTGCTGGTCTGTTGATCGACGCCATGGCTGAGCGGCAGGGCGATTTCCCGGACAAAGGTGCCGCGCCCGGTTTCGCCGCTCACCAGTCCCATGGCTTCCAGCTCGGCGTAGACCCGCGACGCCGTGACCAGCGCCAGGCCTTCAGCCGCCGCCAACTGACGATGGGTCGGCAGGCGCGTCCCGGGCGCCAGTTCACCGGCCGCAATCTGCGCAGCAAATCGGTCCACAAGGGTTTTGTAGCGGGCGCGGGGCATAGACGCTGTATCCATGACAATTCTTTGATTGTACTGATTCTGCCCCTTACGCTGCCTTGACGGCAATTGACCCGTTGGCAATTCAACCTCAATCAGCAATGGCGTCCTCACGCCTGCACCTCAGGAGTCCGAACCCCATGGAAATCTCTTCAATGGTCCAGCCCCTGGCGACAAAGCGCTCCACTGCCGGATGGCTGAATGGCCTGATGGGCGTGATCATTTTCAGCGGTTCGTTGCCGGCCACGCGCATCGCCGTGCTGGAGTTTGCGCCGCTGTTTCTGACTGTCGCCAGAGCGTCGATTGCCGGCTTGGTCGCGGTCTGTCTGCTGCTGGTGTTGCGAGAGAAGCGCCCGCAGCGCAACCAACTGATGCCGCTATTCATCGTTGCCAGCGGCGTGGTGGTCGGCTTCCCGCTGCTCACCGCGCTGGCGTTGCAATACGTCACGTCGGCGCACTCCATCGTGTTTGTCGGCCTGTTGCCGTTGGCGACGGCTGTGTTCGCGGTGTTGCGTGGCGGCGAGCGTCCGCGTCCGGTGTTCTGGGTGTTCTCGTTGCTGGGCAGTGCGCTGGTAGTGGGGTTCGCCTGTGCCCAAGGGTTGTCGGCGTCGCCGGCGGGGGATCTGCTGATGCTGCTGGCGATTGTCGTCTGCGGCCTGGGTTACGCCGAAGGTGCCACGCTGTCCCGGACGCTCGGCGGCTGGCAGGTCATCTGCTGGGCGCTGGTGCTGGCGTTGCCGCTGATGCTGATGCTGACCCTGTTCAGCGCGCCGCCAGTCCTGGCCACCATCAGCGCACCGGCGTGGCTGAGTCTGGGCTACGTGTCGCTGTTCAGCATGCTGATCGGCTTCGTGTTCTGGTATCGCGGTCTCGCCCAGGGTGGCATCGCGGCGGTGGGACAGCTGCAGTTGCTGCAGCCCTTTTTTGGTCTGACGCTGGCCGCAACCCTTCTGCATGAACAGGTCAGCGTGGGTATGCTGGGAGTGACCGTCGGGGTTATCGCGTGCGTTGCCGGCGCGCGGCGGTTTTCACGCTAGCAGCAGGTCTATAGGACGGCTGAACAGTGCAGGTCTGACCCAACGTTTTTTAACCATCCCCAAAACGAAAAATGCCGGTGATCATCACCGGCATTCCCGTTCATTGCTAAGCCATCACTTGGCCTGACTGACGCGCCAGACCTTGTTGCCCACATCGTCCGCGACCAGCAATGCGCCCTGCTTGTCGAGGATCACGCCGACCGGACGGCCTTGTGCGTCGCCATCGGCGTTGAGGAAGCCGGTCAGGACGTCCACCGGCAGGCCCGCAGGTCGGCCATCCTTGAAGCCGACGAACACGACTTTGTAACCGGCCTGCGGATTGCGGTTCCACGAGCCGTGCTCGCCGACAAACACGCCGTCGGCAAATTTGGCCGGCATGCCGCGCGGGTCGGACCAGGTCAGGCCCAGCGGCGCGACGTGGGTGCCGAGGGCGTAATCCGGGGCGATGGCCTTGGCGACCATGTCCGGGCGCGGCGGCTGCAAACGGCTGTCGACGTGATTGCCGTAGTAGCTCCACGGCCAGCCGTAGAACGCGCCGTCTTTGACCGAGGTCAGGTAATCCGGCACTAGGTCGCTGCCGATTTCGTCACGTTCGTTGACCACTGTCCACAGCTCGTTGCTGCCCGGCTTCCACGCCAGCCCGTTGGGGTTGCGCAGACCGCTGGCGAACAGGCGTTTCTGCCCGGTCTTGACGTCCACTTCCCAGACCGCCGCACGTCCCTCTTCGGCTTCCAGACCGTTTTCGGCCACGTTGCTGTTCGAGCCAACGGTGACGTACAGCTTGGTGCCTTCGCGGTTGGCGATGATGTTCTTGGTCCAGTGGTGATTGATGCCCGCCGGCAGGTCAGTGACTTTCACCGGCGTGGCGGTGCTTTCAGTCTGGCCGTCGTTGTACGGGACCTTGACCACGGCGTCAGCGTTGGCGATGAACAGCTCGTTGCCCACCAGCACCATGCCGAATGGCGACGTCAGGCCGCTGATGAACACCTTCTTCATTTCGGCCCGGCCATCGCCGTCTGCATCGCGCAGGATGCTGATGCGGTTGGCGCTCTCGGCTTCGGCGCCGACCCGGCTCATGACGATCCCGGTAGCCGTGCGCTTGATCCATGCCATCACCCCCGGGCCGCCGTCCGTCGCGCCTTCAGGCTTCGGCGGCTTGTTGCTTTCGGCGACCAGGACGTCGCCGTTGGGCAGGCTGTACAGCCAGCGCGGGTGATCGAGGTTTTCGGCGAGTGCGCTGACGGTGAAGCCCTCGGCGGCCTTGGGCGTGTCGGTGCCCTTCCAGCCGACGGCCTTGGACACCTTGACGGTCGGAATCAGTGTGCTATTGGGCTCGGGCAGTTGCGGCTGCGCGCCTACGCCAGCCTGGAACGGCAGCTTGGCGGTTTCGCCACAGGCACTGAGCATCGCAGCAGTGGTCATCAGCAGTGCAAATCGGTGCATCGCAATCATCGTTCAACCTCGCGGCGGCCATCCATGGGCCCATTGTTTTGAGAAATCAAAGCGCTGACAAACAGGCAGCTTGGAGAAGCGCAGGCTTCGAGAGACATGACATAAGGCTGACAAGTATCGCCACGTCGACCGACAGCAAACAGCTCACGGGACGCAAATGACATTTGCCCTCAGGGCATCAATAAAACGACCCCGGCAGGGGCGTGAGGGTTCAATAATCTGCGCCGGCATCTCCCGTGCGGAGACCGAGGGGTTAGCCATGTTGGCCGATTTTAGATACGCTTCATGCCTATAACCCCCAGAGCCAGATCCGATGACCCGCCCAGAGTTTGCTTTGGATGTTGAGGCGATCCATGCGATCCCCGCCGTGCCCGTCATTCTGAGCATGGTCAAGCACATGACAGGCATGCGATTCGCGGCGATCGCCAGGGTCACGGAAAGCCACTGGGTGGCCTGCGCCGTCGATGACTCGATCAATTTCGCCCTCAAGCCGGGCGGCGAGCTGGTGCTGGAATCAACCATCTGCCACGAGATCAGGCAGCATCACCAGCCCGTGGTGTTCGGCCATGCCAGCGCCGACCCGCACTTCGCCACCCATCACACGCCGCTCACCTATGGGCTGGAAAGCTACATTTCGATTCCCATCATCCTGCCCGACGACCGCTTCTTCGGGACGCTGTGCGCCATCGACTCAGTGCCTGCCGATCTGAGCGATCCTGCCATCGTCAAGACACTGACCCTCTTCGCGCAGTTGATTGCGCTGAGTCTGGACACTCAGGGCCACCTGGACAGCGCCCGCGCCGAGCTGAACGACGCCAACGAAAACGGACGGTTGCGGGAGCAATTCATGGCGGTGCTGGGGCACGACCTGCGTACACCGTTGAGTGCGATCCGCATGAGCGCCGACCTGCTGGCGACCAAAACCGAAGACAAGCGCTCGCAGGGGCTGGTCGCTGCCATACGGCAGAGCTCGATCCGCATGGGCGCGCTGATCGAGAACGTGCTGGACTTCGCCAGGGGCCGCATGGGCGGAGGAATTCCGGTGAAGTGCCAGGCCACGGATGATCTTCCCGACGTATTGAAAGCGACGGTGGACGAGATCCGCGCGTCGCACCCGCAGGCAACGTTCAACGAAGCCATCGACCTCACCGGGAGCGTCTACTGCGACCCGCTGCGCATCAGCCAGTTGTTGTCCAATCTGCTGGGCAACGCGGTGACCCATGGCTCACTCGCCTCGCCGATTGACCTGCACATCTGGCAGGAATCTGATCAGGTCATCATTTCCGTCATGAACCACGGCGCGCCCATCTCGCCACGGCTGATGCCGCTGCTGTTCGAGCCGTTCACCCGGTCCGAAGCGGGCGGGCGCGGCGAAGGCCTCGGTCTTGGGCTGTACATCGCGTCGCAGATCGCCAGCGCTCATCACGGTACTTTGACCGTGAGCTCATCGGCTCAGTTGGGCACCTGTTTCATTGCGCGCTTTCCTTACACGCAACCCGTTTGAGCGCCGACAGGTGATGTCGGCACCTCCGCGCCACAGCGTCGCGGGCACACTGATTTTCGCTATGACCCACTTTTCTGAAGCCCCCTTTTCTGAAGCCCACTTTCCTGAGGAGAGCACCTGACATGCTTCTGCACCAGTCCACATGGATCGAGATCGAACAGTTTCTCAAGCGCAGCCGCACAATTGTCGTGCCCATCGGTTCGAACGAACAACACGGTCCCACCGGCCTGCTCGGCACTGACTGGATGTGCCCGCAGATCATCGCCCACGAAGCGCAGAAGAGCGCCGATATCCTGATCGCGCCGACCTTCAACATTGGCATGGCGCAGCACCATCTGGGCTTTCCCGGGACGATCTCGCTGCGCCCCTCGACGTTCATCGCCGCCATCGGTGACTGGGCGCGCTCGCTGGCGGGTCACGGCTTTGAAAAAATCCTCTTCCTCAACGGCCACGGCGGCAACGTCGCGTCGATCGAGGCGGCGTTTTCCGAGCTGTACGCAGAAGCCAGTTTCGCCGGGCGCTCTGCCGGTTTCGCCCTGAAGCTGACCAACTGGTGGGACCTGGAGGGCGTCGGCGAACTCGCCCATCGGCAGTTTCCGGTGGGCCACGGCTCCCACGCGACGCCGTCCGAGATCGCGGTGACCCAGTGGGCCTATCCGGAGTCGATCAAGTCGGCGGACTACTCGCCGCAGATTGCCCCGACCGGTCCGATCCGCGAAGCAAAGGATTTTCGAGCGCGCTTCCCCGATGGCCGGATGGGCTCAGACCCTGCGTTGGCCACGCCGGAAAAAGGCGGAGAGCTGGTGGCGCTGGCGGCCAAGGGGCTGGTGCGCGCGGTTGACGCGTTCAGTCGCGAACCGGCGCTGCATTAACGTCGCTGCGTTGACGGGGCGTGGCCGTGCGGCAATAGCGCGCGGGCGTTGAACTCGTCCGCCAAATGGCGGCCATAGTGGTATGCGCTTTTTCAAACGGTATGGGATCTGGGGCAGTCTGCAGCGCAACGACCTCGCCCGGTCCCCTTGGCTGACAGGTGATATGTGAATACGTTTATCCCACTGGACAAAGTTGAAGAAATCGATCTGCAGGATTACCACGAGGTCTGGCTGACCACGTCGGAAACCTGGCCACAGGACCCGGCGACGGTTCACCGCAAGTGCCTGTGGCGCCAGGATCGCGAGATGACCTCCGATGTGGAAATCGACGGCGTTTACTTTGAAAATCTACCGCACCTGTGGCTGCGTGTGGACGATCTCGATGACCAACAGGACATCGACCTCGTGATCGAGAAGCTCAAGGTACGCATTGCCGCACTGAATCTCAAAGGCGAGTTCTATCCTCCCGAGCTGCCGACTGCGGCGCCTCACAAGGACGAAGACGAAATCAAGAAAGACCTGCGCAGCTAATCCGCTTCACCCCCCCGCTTCTCCGACGCGCGCCGTGGCTGATCTTCAGCACGGCGCCGTTTTTGTTTCTGCTGCACCCATTTCCGGTCAGTCCTACCCGGTGCACGCGCTGTATCAGTGGGACCGGCTTCAGCCGGGAAGAGGCCTGTGTGAACACTCTCAATTTTTGCAGCGTTGCATCCGACGCCTTCCCGGCTAAAGCCAGGCCTACAGGTGCACGCAGTCCGTCAGTGGGACCGGCTTCAGCCGGGAAGAGGCCTGTGTGAACGCCCTCAATTTTTGCAGTGTGGCATCCGACGCTTTCCCGGCTAAAGCCAGTCCTACAGGTGCACGCAGTCCGTCAGTGGGACCGGCTTCAGCCGGGAAGAGGCCTGTATGAACGCCCTTAATTTTTGCAGCGTGGCATCCGACGCCTTCCCGGCTAAAGCCAGTCCTACAGGTGCACGCCGTCCGTCAGTGGGACAGGCTTTAGCCGGGAAGAGGCCTGTGTGAACGCCATCAATTTTTGCAGCGTGGCATCCGACGCCTTCCCGGCTAAAGCCAGCCCTACAGGTGCACGCAGTCCGTCAGTGGGACCGGCTTCAGCCGGGAAAAGGCCTGTGTGAGCACCGCCCTTCTGAAGTCTGGGCTAGAATCGCCCGCTCAGATCATCAAGGAGTGAACCCCTGTGCAGATGTCCCCGGCGATACCGCTGATTCGTATTTTTTCCGAAGCCAAGGCGAAAGAGTTCTACGTGGATTTTCTCGGCTTCAGCCTGGAGTGGGAGCACCGCTTTGAACCCGGCCTGCCGCTGTACGCCCAGGCCCGTCGCGACCAACTGGTCATCCACCTGACCGAGCACCATGGCGACGCGACGCCGGGCTCGACGATCTTTGTGCCGGTCAGCGACATCGACGAATTGCAGCGCGAACTGCTGGCGAAAAACTACGGCTATTCCCGCCCCGGCATTCAGGACCTCGACTGGGGCAAGGTCATGGACATCGCCGACCCGTTCGGCAACCGTCTGCGTTTCTGCGAGCGCTCGGAAGACTGACCACCGCCGTCACAGCCGGAAATACTGCCCGATCGCTCGACGCAGAAGGTCCACCGCGTCATCCCCGTGGGAAGCTGACGAGCGCACGACGATGATGTCGTGGTCGGCGATCGGCGGCAGGCCATCGAGGATGCGCATGCCGTCGGTGACCCGGGCGCGGTCGATCACGCTGATGCCCAGTCCTGCTTCGACACAAGCCTTGACCGCCTGATTGGACGAGCTCTCGAGCACGATGCGCATGGGGTGGCCGGCGCGCTTGAGCGACTCGACCATCGCTTGCCGGTACGAGCATTGCGCGGCATGCACGGCCAGCGGCAACGGGGTTGGTAAATCCCCCGATTGATGCGCGGCGCCGACCCACACCGGCGTGGTCGGCACCAGCAACTGATCGTCCGCGGCCAACTGGCCTTCCGGCAGGGCGATGACCGCCACCTGCAGCCGCCCCCGCCGCACCTGATCGCGCAAGATGAAGCTGGGCGCGGTCTTCAGCTCCAGAACGATGTTCGGCCAGGCTGCAGTGAAAATCGGCAGCACATCGCGAATCAGGTGCGTGGCGTATTCATCCGGCACGCCGAGGGTGATGCGCCCCGCCAGCTGCGTGCCTTGGAGCTCCGCCAACACTTGATCGTGGGTGCTCAGCAGCGCGGCGGTGGAGGTCAGAAAACGCTTGCCCAGGGGCGTCAGCGACACCGACTGATTGTCGCGATTGAGCAGCCGCCCCCCCGCCACCGCTTCCAGCCGCTGCACGTGCACGCTGACCGCGGCCGGGCTTTTGTGCCGCTGTTCCGCCGCCGCGCTGAACTTGCCAATGCGCGCCACGGCGTGAAAGGTGCGGACCTGTTCGATATCCAGAATGGCACTCATGGTTCACTGATCCCGAAGCACTGCTGTCGTTTATTTTGATTTATTAGATTACGGCAGTTGGTTACGTTGGGTCCATGAACACTTCAAACGAACTGACCAACGCGAGCCTCGCCCTTCCTTCCCCACGCCGGGCGATTCCCTTGCCGCTGCTCGAAGCCGGGCTGGTGATCATCTGGAGTTCGGGCTTCATTGGCGCGCGCTTCTCCATCGATTACGCGCCGGCCTCCCTGGTGGTGTTTTGGCGCTGCCTTCTGGTCACGCTGATTCTGTTGCCCTTCGTCGCCCGACAGCTGCGCCAGACACCGCCTGCGGTGTTGCTGAATAACGCCGGCATCGGCCTGCTGGCCATGGCCGGTTATCTGTTCGGCGTGACCGAGGGCATTGCCCTGGGTGTGCCCGCCGGGCTGGCAGCGCTGTTCGCCGATCTGCTGCCAATCGGCATGGCTGTGCTGGCGGCCGTGGTGCTCCGCCAGCGATTGACCCGCGGCGTATGGATCGGATTGCTGATCGGTCTGGCGGGCGTGATGCTGGCGACCCACGACGCGCTGGCCTGGGGCAGCGCACCCCCATGGGCCTACGCCCTGCCCGTGCTGGGCATGCTGTCACTGGCGGTCGCCACGCTGTGGCAAAAACACTCCCCAGACCCGCAGGCGCTGGGCCTGATGCCCAACCTGTGGTTGCAGTGCTTCGTCTCGACCTTCGTGTTTGCCCTCGTTGCCGGACTGCACGGAAGTCTCGCGCCCGTGCCCAACGCAGGTTTCGCGATGAGTGTGCTGTGGACGTCGGTGTCGACGGTCGGCGGCTACGGCCTTTACTGGATGTGCCTGCGCCGGGCCACGCCGACGCGAGTCGCCAGTGTGCTTTACCTCAGTCCGCCACTGACGCTGCTGCTGGCCTGGGCCCTGTTCGACGAACCGCTGTCGTGGCTGATGGCCTTAGGCATGGTGGTCTCGGGGGTGGGCATTGGTCTGGTGATACGCGGCGAGGCGCGAGAGGCGTCATGAATTGGCCGGTCCTGCGCATCGCTCATCACGCTATCGCGACAAATCAAAGCGACAGCTGGCTCGTGGTTGCCCATCAAATCAGCGACTCCAGCCCCCGCAGCAAACCTTTTAACGTCAGCGCAGCGCGCGCGGCAAGCAGCGTGCCGGCGACATAAGGCTGGGCACTGGAGCCAGCCTCGTGGCGGATGACCAGTCGCTCGCTTTCTGTCGCATGGATGCTTTCGACTGCGAGAACATAGGAAGGCAAATAGACGCTGTGCAATTGGACTGCATGACTGCCAGAACCGATTGGCACCCCCCTGCCCCCTACCAAGCCTTTCAATTTTTCGAGCGGGATCGTGGTGGGCGCCTGGCGCAGTGCGGAAAGTGCTTCTGCGAGCTCCCGACCGGTGCCCGTAGGGACGTCTTGTTTACGCGCGCTGGCGTACTCGACAACTTCTACGTCAGCCAGATAGCGCGCCGCTTCGAGCGCGAAGCGTTTCAACAGCGTGCCGCTGATGGAAAAGTTGCCCGCAGCGACCACACCAACACCGTGCTGCCGGGCCAAAGCATCCAACGCCTGGAGCTCGATTTCGTCGAGGCCACTGGTCCCGATCACAAGCGCTCTTCCCGCTCTGATGACAGCGGGCGCGTGAGTACGAACACCTTCGGTATTCGTGTAGTCGATGACCACATCCGATGGCAGGTTCAACGCTTCATCGAGCGTACCTACAATGGCAATACCGGTGGCGGGTAAGCCGAGAGCAGTACCATGTCTTCACCGGCACGGCTGCGAGAGACGCCTGCGACTACCTCGACGCCAGGCGTTTTGATTGCTTTACGAAAAATAGCTTGCCCGACCCAACCAGTCACTCCAGCAATAACGATTTTCACAGGTCCATTCCTTTTTTTGCGCACGACACTTCTAAGGCTAGCCATGAGTCAGCATTCGGTTCCAGGCCGCTAAAGTGCCTGGGTCTTCATCGGCAACAATGGCGACGCACCGAAGATTAGAGCGCTGGTTAAGAACGAAAAAGCGCTGTAGCGTTTGAGCATCTGTAACCAGTGGTTAGGAATATGAATAAATTGCAGTCGATGCAGGTGCTGCTTGAGGTGGTAGACGCAGGCAACTTCAGTGCCGCTGCTCGCCGCCTGGGTTTGTCTGCGGTTATGGTGGGAAAGCACGTACGGCAGCTGGAGGAGTTACTCGGCATGCGATTGCTGGAACGAAGCACTCGCAGCCAACGCTTGACCCAGGCGGGCAAGGTGTATTGCGAGACAGCTCGCGGGGTACTCAACCAGATTAAACTGGCCGAAAACACCATTGAATCCATGCACGCGAATCCGCGAGGCATGATCCGCATCAGCGCGCCACACAGCGTGGGAGCCACATGGATTGCTCCGTTGGTTACCCGCTATCTACGCCTCTATCCCGCCGTGAAAATCGAACTCATTCTGAGCAACGCTTATGTGAACCTGATCGATGACCAATTTGACTTAGTCGTTCGGGTAGGGGCGCTGCCCGATTCAGAGCTGGTCGCACGCCGGCTTCCGCCCTACCAAATGGTGATCTGCGGAGCGCCGGACTACTTGTTGCAGCGGGGCACGCCGCAGGTCCCCCGCGACCTCGAGCGCCACTCGTGTCTTGGACACTTGTCTGTCTATGGCTGTATTCAATGGCCGTTACACAACGCTGACGGCTACTGCTGGACGGGAGATGGATGCTTTGCTTCCAACGACAGTCATGCTCTGCGTCAGGCCGCACTGGGCGGCGCAGGTCTGATACTGCAGCCCGAACTATCAGTGATCAATGATTTTTCCACCGGCCGTTTGGTGGAAGTGCTACGCGATCATCGCCCAACGCCGCTGCAGGTCCACCTGCTCTACCTCCCTGCGCGTAAAGAACACAAGGGATTTTCCAACTTGGTGGACTTCATTCTTGCCCAGACCCACAAGACCGGAAAATACGATTAGCGCCTCCCGGAAAAGCGATGGTCGTCCCGCGCTGAATCGATAGGGCCTGGCACTGACTTGCGGCGCCTGTAGCCCTGACGATCTTCAGGCCACCCAACGGCGCGTGACCTCCATGCGTTGGAATGCTGGGCCAATGCAGCCGTTTGTCACCCATAGCGTCGTTTTCGCCAAGACAACTGTCTCAAGGTGGGTGATACGAGTGTGCGCCGCACACCCCACCTTCTACTGGAGCGCATCCCCATGAAAATCGGCTTTTTGGGCCTCGGCAATATGGGTCAGGCCGTGGCTGGCAATCTGTTGAAAGGCGGTCATGAACTGCTGGTCTGGAACCGTTCCCCCGAGGCCGCGCAGCCACTGGTCGAGCAAGGTGCCACGGCAGTCACCGAGCCTGCCCAGGCGTTCGCCGTCGACGTGGTGTTCAGCATGCTTGCCGACGACAAGGCCCTGCGCGCGGTGCTGCTGGATGCCGGTCTGCTCAAGCAGCTCAAGGGCCCGCTGATCCACATCAACATGGCGACCATTTCCGTGACCTTCGCCGACGAGCTGGCCGAGCTGCACGCCGCACAGGGCATCGACTACATCGCCGCGCCGGTGATGGGCCGGCCGAACATGGCCGCCGCAGCGAAGCTGAATATCATGGCTGCCGGCGCTGCCCAGGCCATCGACCGGGTGCAGCCGTTGTTCGACCTGATCGGCAGCAAGACCTGGCGGATGGGCGACAAACCTTCCAGCGCCAACGCGATGAAACTGGCCATGAATTTCATGCTGGTCTCGGCCATCGAGGCGATGAGTGAAGCGGCCGTGCTGGTCACTCGCCACGGTCTGAAATCCGCTGATCTGGTGGAGCTGGCGTCGGGGACGATCTTTCCCGGGCCGGTCTACGCCGGGTACGGCGCGCTGATCGGCGAACGCACGTACGAGCCGGCGGCATTCAAGGCAGTGCTGGGCCTTAAAGACGTGGATCTGGTCCTGGCCGCCGCCAGCCAGGTTTCAGTGCAGATGCCGAGCGCCGAGATGATCCGCGCCCACTTGCAGGATGCCATCGACCACGGCCGAGGCGAGATGGACCTGGCGGTGTTGGCCGAAGTGGCAGAGCGGCGCAATCCGCGCTGAGTGCTTTTTTGTTTGCCGTTGATGTGAGGGGCAGACGTCAGCTCATGGCCGGGCGACGTGGAGCCGGTGCAGGGTGATCTTGCGCACTTCCTGCTTGCTGATTTCGATGTGCCGCGTGAGCAACTGCTGGGCCTGCGCGGTCTGGCGACTGAGCACGGCGCCGAGAATCTGCCCATGCTCGTCGTAGGTCGCCTCAATGCGCGCCGCCTGGGTGAAATCCAGGCGGCGAATGATGCGGACCTTCTCGGTGATCTCCAGGTGCAGGCGCGCCATCTCGGTGTTGCCTGCCGCCTCCAGCAGCGCGCAATGGAAACGCTCGTCCAGCGCTGAGACCTGCTGGGCGTCTTGCAGGCGTTCGTAGGGGGTGACGAGCCAGGTGTGTTTCAGTTCATCGATGACCGGGTGTTGCTCCAGATCCAGCGCTTCAAGACGCGCCAGTGCCGCGCACTCCAGCACGATGCGCACGTCGTATAGCTCTTCGAAATAATTGAAATCGAACGCCCTCACCCGCCAACCGCTGCGGAAATACACCTCCAGATACCCCTCGCGCTCCAGCCGATACAGCGCCTGTCGCACCGGCGTGCGGCTGGCTTGCACGCGCTCGGCCACCTCGCCTTCGCTGAAGCGATCCCCCGGCAGCAGGCGAAACTCGAAGATGTCGTCCTTGAGCTGCTGATAGATCCGCTCGGCCATGTTGTCCGGGCGACGTTTGGGTGTCTGTGAAGGGATGATGGCCGGGGTGCTCCGTCGGGTGATCTTTGCGCCTGACGCGACGGTGTTTCGGGGCCGCGTCAGGCGTTGGGTCAGGCTTTTTTCAGGCTGCCGATGTACGCGCGCCAGCCACCGAACGAGGTGATGTCCAGCGCGCCGTCAATCGCCCAGGGTTCGCAGATGAAGCCCTTGACGCTGCGACCGTCCTTCAGCGTCAGGTTACCGATGCCCAGCGGCGCAGGGATCTCAACCACGAACTCGCCAAAGCGCGCCAGCGGGATGTCCCACAGTTCCACGATGATCGATGCACCGCTTGCGGATTTCACCAGCCCCGGTTTGGGCGGCACGGTGCCGGGCAAGGCGTAGAGCCGGTAGTCGCCTGCCGTGAGCGTCTGTTCGACGAGCACGGCGTCCCGACGGGTCAGCTGCGCGTTGAGCGGCATGCCGGTCAGGTGCGCGCCCACCACGGCAACCCGCACGCTGCCCCGCGGCGCAGTCGCTGGCGATGCCGTGGGCGAAGGAAGTGAGCGACCTGTGGCGCCCAGTGGCAAGCCGACGTTTTCCTGCCAGCGCTGGCCAAACCGGGCGAGCGCAGTGTCGTGCCAGGCCGGCGCAATCAGCGTGATACCGGAGGGCAAGCCATCGGCGCGCATACCGGCAGGCAATGCCAGGGCCGAGAGGTCCGCCAGGTTGGTGAAGTTGGTATAGAAGCCGAACTGCGAGTTGTACAGCACCGGTTCGGCGGCCATTTCCGCCTGGGTGCGCAGGGTCGCGGACGTGGGCACGACCAAGGCGTCGAACCCTATCAGCGCGTCGTTGATCTGCCGGCTCAGCGTGGCCCGCAGGTATTCGGCGCGGTAGGCGTCACAGGCGCTGTACCCCAAACCGCTTTCGACGATGCCACGCACCACCGGGTTGATGGCGTCGGGGTTGGTTTCCAGCATCGCGGTCAAGGCGACTGTGCGTTCGGCCACCCACGGGCCGTAATACAGCTGCTCGGCCAGGGCCTTGAACGGGGTGAAGTCGATGCGGGTGATCTCGGCGCCCATGTCGCTCAATCGGTGCAGCGCCTGTTCGAACACCGCCTGATTGTGCGTATCGCCGAAGAACTCCAGGGTGTCCGGCACGGCCAGCTTCATCGCCGCGCGAAAGCCCACCGGCGCCGTGCCCGGGTTGTGGCGGGAATAGGCATCATCGCCATCAAAGCCTTCGGCCAGGCCGGCGACTTTCTGCGCGTCGTCTACGGTCAGCGCGAAGATGGAGACGCAGTCCACCGTCTTGCACGCCGGCACCAGCCCGGTGTTGGGCAAGCGGCCCTTGGTCGGTTTCAGGCCGACGATGTTGTTGAACCCGGCGGGCACCCGACCCGAGCCTGCGGTGTCGGTGCCCAACGAAAATGCCACCAGCCCACGCGCCACCACCGACGCCGAGCCCGAGCTGGAGCCGCCGCTGACGTAATCCGGGTTGACGCTGTTGGGCACGGCGCCGTAAGGCGAGCGGGTGCCGACCAGGCCGGTGGCGAATTGGTCGAGGTTGGTCTTGCCCATCAAAATCGCCCCGGCGGCGCGCAGTCGGGCCAGCACCGTCGCGTCCTTGCTTGCGGTGTAGGCAAACTCCGGGCACGCCGCCGTCGTCGGCCACCCGGCGGCGTCAATATTGTCCTTGATCGCGAACGGCACGCCGTACAGCGGCAGCTGAGTGATGTCGCCGTTGACTGCAGCAAGACGCTCGGCGAGGGCTTCAAGCTGCTCGCTGATCTGCGCCTGACTGGCCCGGGCGATCCAGGCGGTGTCGGTTTGCGGGTAGGCGCTGGCGAACGACAGCAGCACGTCAGGCGACAACTGCCTAGTCTGGTAGGCCATCAGCCACTCGTTGATCGTCCAGCCGAAATGAGGGTGTTGGAGGTCATGCATGGGGGGTATCCATCTTGTATCCAAGTTTGGATTCAATGAAAGCAAAAGCCGGGCCACTGGGGTGGAAGGTCCGGATTGCTTGGGTGTAAGGCTATTTCGTATCGTTGGAAGCGCCAGCGTACGCCTCAAAAAAGCACACCGTGCAGGGTTTTGGTGCCGCCTCGCACGCCACGATCACATAGTGGGACCGGCTTCAGCCGGGGGGCGTCCGGCGTCACACCAAAAAAGTGATGGCGAACACGCTGGCCTCTTCCCGGCTAAAGCCAGTCCTCTACAATGAGTGTGCGTTCATCCAGCCAGACCGGTGACGCGGAGCGTCAGGGGATGCATTCCCACGCGGAGCGTGGGCACGATCATAGAATTGATGGCGCCTGCACCGGCCCCTTCCCGGCTAAAGCCAGTCCTACAAAAAGCATCGCGTGCATCCCATGAGAGTCGCGGTGACCTCGACTGTAGGACCGGCTTGAGCCGGGAAGCTTTTGATCTGCTTTTGATCTTCCTACGAAGCAAGTCCAGACACCGCCAATCGCGACTTGGGTGCAGGCCGAACGCAGGTCTTGCGGAGTGGGCCGAGCGGCATGGATGCCGCGAGAGCCGCCCCCCGCCATGGATGGCGGATGGCGGCGGGCCCACGGAGCGAGACCGGAGTGAGGGAACTCCGACGCAGGAGGAGCCTAACCAGGAGCAAGCACCCTTGGTTACTTGGGGTGCTTTTCCAAGTAACTCGCCGAAGGCGAAACCGGAGGCCGTTAGGCCGACCATTGCAGCCGCACCGCGTATCCCGGGGACAGATTAATTTACGATCAAGCGCTGTAAATAAATCAGTCCCCTTCACCGTCAGGTCAGGTATTTCCTGAACCAATCCACCGTCCGGTTCCACGCCAATGTTGCCGCAGCGTCGTCATAACGCGGTGTCGAATCGTTATGAAACCCGTGGTTGGCGCCTTTATAAATATGCGCCTCATACGTCTTCCCCGCCGCCTTCAACGCCGCCTCATACGCCGGCCAACCATCAGTGATCGGCTTGTCCAGCTCCGCGTAATGCAACAACAGCGGCGCCTTGATCCGGCTGACGTCTTCAGCCTTGGGCTGCCGGCCATAAAACGGCACCGCCGCCGCCAGCTCCGGATAAGCCACGGCAGCAGCATTTGAAACACCGCCGCCGTAACAAAACCCGGTAATCCCGACTTTCCCGGTGGACGCGTGATGGGCCATCAGCCATTCGATGCCGGCAAAGAAATCGTTCATCAGCTTCTCGGGATCAACCTTCTGCTGGAGCTCGCGGCCCTTGTCGTCATTGCCCGGATAGCCCCCGACCGATGACAAACCGTCAGGCGCCAAGGCGATGAAACCGGCTTTCGCCACCCGCCGGGCGACGTCCTCGATGTAAGGATTCAGGCCGCGATTCTCATGCACCACCAGCACCGACGCGACCTTGCCGTCGGCTTTTGCCGGCCGCACCAGATACCCGCGCACCTGGCCGTGACCTTTGGGCGACGGGTAGGAAATGTATTCAGCAATGATGTCAGGATCGGTGAATTCGACCTGCTCGGCGAGCGCGTAATTGGGGCTCAGCGACGCCAGAATGGTCGTCGCCGCAAGCCCGCCCACAGCGAACACGGCCGCGCGATCGAGAAACTCCCGGCGGTTGATCTTGCCGTGAACGTAATAGTCGTAGAGCTCAAGCAATTCCGGGGCGAAGTCTTTGGCGGTGAGACGGGTCATCTGTGCGCATCCTCATCGATTGTTCAACGGGCACAGGCCTAGAACCGAGCGCCTGAACGTGCCGCAGCGAGCCCTCAGTAAAGCAGTATTTCGCCAGCCTGTATCACGCCGCGACGTGACGGCACCCCACTTTCAAACGCTCCCTTTCCAACAGGCTCGATGTGGGCTAGCCTGAGCGGCGCAGTTGTACGACGACGTACAAAGCCACCCTTCTTCAGAAATGGCCGCTGCATGCCGCTTCCATCAACAATAAAAAAGGATGCACTCATGACCCGACTCAAACTGACCCTCGGCTTCTTGTGCCTGTTTTCAGGCTTCGTGGCCGCCGCCCCTTCTGCCGATGAACAAGCCGTCGCCAAGGCCGTCGACAACATGACCCAGGCGATGCTGCACAAAGACATTGCCACCCTTGGCGCGCTGACTTCGGACAACGTCACCTACGGACACTCCAGCGGCAAGGTGCAGAACAAGGATGAATTCATTGCGGACATCGAAACCGGTCGCAGCGGCTTCAACACCCTGGAAATGAAAAACCAGACAATCAACATGAACGGCGACACTGCCCTGGTGCGCAACCATTTCTCCGCCGAAGCCGTGAACAGTGGCAAGGTTGTGCCGACCGAGATCGAAAACTTTCAGGTCTGGCAGAAACAGAAAGGCCAATGGCTGCTGATCGGACGCCAGGCGTTCAAATTCTGATGGCGTGACTTCAACGTCTGGCCCGACCGGTTGCCTGAGAGGGTCAGGCGCCGGTCGGCTACATGTCTGTTTTTACCGCCCGTTGAGCTACAACGCTTCCAACTCCTGCAACGCCGCCAGCACATTGCGGGTCGAGCGCTCGACACTTCCCGCCCGGTGCGCGATGCCCAACTCCCGCCACAACGCCGGCTGCAACGGACGCATGACAATGCGGCTTTCCGGCGGCGGCGTGGACGCCTCATGGGGCAGCAACGTCGCGCCATAGCCCGCCCCCACCAGACTCTTGATGGCGTCGTTGTAATTGAGCTGAATGCGCGGCGTCGGCTGCGGCCCCTCGCCGGCGAACCACTCCGCCACCTGACGGGACAGCCGGGTGGTGGCGTCGTTGAGAATCAGCGGCTGACCGGCAAGCCAGCTCGGCGTGATGACCGGCGGGCAATCCCAGCGCGCCGGCAGAAACGCCATCACCGGGTCGCGCCGCCACGACTGTATCGACAGGCCCTTGACCGGCGCCTGGGGCAACGCAATCACGCCAATGTCCAAGCTGCCGTCCGCGAGTTTTTGCAGGGTCTGCTGCGACGTCAGCACCGCGACCTGCACGTCGATGCCGGGGTGCAACTGCTCCAGGGTTTCCAGCGCCTGGGGCAGCAATTGCGCGATAACGCCGGTGGACGCCCCCAGTCGAACCCGCCCGGCCAGCCCTTTGACCTGACGCTCGACGTCTTCCAGCGCCTGTTCGGCGTCGGCCAATAGACGCCGCGCGCGCTCGATTAGCGTATCGCCGATGGCCGATGGCTGAACCCGCCCACGGGTGCGCGAGAGCAACACGCCGCCCACCCGTTGCTCAAGATCGGCAATGTGCAGACTGACCGTCGGCGGCGCGAGATTCAGCACCCGCGCCGCTTCGGCAAACGAGCCGTGGTCGGCGATGGCCACCAGGGTGCGCAAACGATCCAGACTGATTTCCCGCACTGGCCCATCCTTCCTTCAGAAAAGATGAAGTGTACCGTCATCAAATTCAACTTTCTCTATCAACGATAGGGCTTGAAGATGTCAGTCATTGACGACCTCAGCGGAACTTCAAACTCATGTCCACCCCCATTGTGTTCATCGACGGCGACCAAGGCACCACCGGCCTGCAGATTCACCAGCGCCTGCAAGGCCGCACCGACCTGCACGTGGTCACCCTTCCAGCCGAGCATCGCAAAAACCCGGCCAGCCGCGCCGCCGCGATCAACGCGTGCGACATTGCCGTGCTGTGCCTGCCCGACGAGGCCGCCCGGGATGCGGCGGCGAGCATTACGAATCCGGAGGTGCGGGTCATCGACGCCAGCTCTGCGCACCGCACCCACCCCGACTGGGTCTACGGTTTCGCGCAGATGAGTGACGCGCAGAAACAACGCATCGCCACCGCCCGCCGCGTCAGCAATCCGGGCTGCTACCCCACCGGGGCGATCGGTCTGTTGCGTCCGTTGCTGGAGGCGGGTCTGCTGCCGCGCGACTACCCGATCAGCATCCATGCGGTGTCAGGGTATTCGGGCAAAGGCCGCGCCGGGGTCGATGAATTCGAAGGGCCGGACGCTGCCCAGGCGATCCCGTTTCAGATTTACGGCCTGAGCCTGGCGCACAAGCACGTCCCGGAAATCCAGCAATACAGCGGCTTGAGCGAGCGGCCGGTGTTCATTCCGGCCTATGGCGCGTTTCGTCAGGGCATCGTGCTGACCATCGCGCTGCAAACGCGCTTGCTGCCTCACGACGTGACCGGCAAGACGCTGCATGCTGCGCTGGCTGAGCATTATCAGGGCAGCGGGTGTGTGGAAGTGATGCCGATGGAACAATCAGGCGCGCTGAGCGGGATCGACCCGCGCCAGCTCAACGGCACGGATAACCTGCGGCTGATGGTGTTCGAGAACGAGGGCCACGTTTTGCTCGCCGCCGTGTTCGACAACCTGGGCAAGGGCGCGGCCGGGGCGGCGGTGCAGAACTTGGATTTGATGATTGCGGGTGGCTGACTGACGTTCGACCCGTCGTGCGTTACAGCCATCTCGCGTCGACGCTGCCCAGCGCGCTCGCCGGTAAATCCCACTGCGTCGGGGTACCTTCAATCACTCCGGCGGGCTTCAAGCGCAGCGCCGGGCCCCACGCGGTGTGCTCGATAGCGTCGGAATAATCGTCCGGATTCAGTGGTCGCAAGGCTAAAAGCTGCGCCTCGGTCGGAACAAACGACATCAGCGATAACGCAGTGCGCGCCAGGGATGCCCGGACTTGAACGCCGTCGCCGGTGATCAGTCGCTGAGTCAACCCGCGCACCGCTGCCGCCGCCATCAAATACCCCGTGGCGTGATCCAGTGCCTGCACCGGCAGCGGCACGGGTCGATCACTTCTTGCCGCGATCATGCCGGCGTCGGCGATGCCGCAACTCATCTGCACCAGGCTGTCGAAACCCCGTCGCTCCCGCCATGGGCCGGTCCAGCCGTAGGCGTTCAGCGAGACATCCACCAGACCGGGATTGAGCGCCCGACGGCGTTCGGCACCGAGGCCCAGCCGCGCGAGGGCATCGGCGCGGTAGCCGTGAACCATCATGTCCGCTTCGCTGATCAAGCCCTCCAGCACTGCGCGGTCGGCAGGGTCGCGCAGGTCCAGCCGCGCGCAGCGTTTGCCCAGCACCACTTCGGGCACTGTGCCAGGCTCGTCCCAGCCAGGGGGATCGATGCGCAAGACCTCAGCGCCGAAACCGGCGAGAAACCGCGTCGCCACCGGGCCCGCCAGAATGCGCGTGAGGTCGAGCACGCGGATGCCGCGCAAGGGGCGTTCGCGTGGGGCGATACATTCAGGTCGCGCAGGTTTGGACTGATGCGGCCCACCCGGTCCCACTTGCGCTTCGGTGCGATGCAGCAAGGGTTCGGCAGCGACGGCACGGCCCTGGGGATGTTCGCGCCAGGCAAGCGCACTGCCCATCGCGGCGGCACAACCCTGGTTGCCCACTACCGCGCTTTCCAGCTCACTGGCCTTCCAGCGCAGCACCGCCTGACTCACCGCATCGCGCTCTGGGGCGGTGTTCAGCACGGCAAGCGCGGCCTGACGATGGTGCGGGGCGTTGGTGTGCAATCGAATCCAGCCATCCGCCGCGGGGTAATCCCCCGCCATCGCGTCCCACTGCGCCGGCAGCGACCAGCCTTGGGGCTGCAGAGACGTGGCGAACCAGAATGAGGCCAGGCGCCGGTCGACCGTGATCGCGGGCGCGGTGCCGTGGGCCTGATCGATCAGTTCGCCCACCGCCAGATGGGCGGCAGCGATGGCGGCGGTGGCGAAATCGGTGACCGGAAATGCCGAGACCAGCGCGCCTTCGCCGCTGATCTGAAGATGATCGAGATAGCGAGGCTCGCCACCGAGGGCCAGCCAGAATTCACGCAGGAAATGCGAGCAGGCAGTGTCGGAATGGGCAGTGGGCATAAGGCGGCGCTCTCGGAAGTGGTGAGAGCAGCCTAGCAAATGAATGTGGGAAGGGGCGTGAAGCTGGTGTATCTGCCACTGGAGATGCAGCGAATGCACTGGCCTATTCCCGGCTGAAGCCGGTCCTACTAAAAGCACCGCGTGCATCCAGTCAAACTGGCTGTGACCTAAAGTAGGACCGGCTTT
>LIDZ01013556.1_pt21 | contig 34250 bp, 29 predicted proteins | sample 644651 | NCBI WGS metagenome assembly LIDZ01 (sample SAMN03856242, study PRJNA289617) | food metagenome | isolation source: wine grapes on drying loft during traditional withering process | host: Vitis vinifera cv. Corvina | place: Italy: Gargagnago di S. Ambrogio di Valpolicella | collected 2014-01 | reverse complement strand
AAAAAACCGTAAAAGCCCTGGAGAAATCTGATGATCAATCTGCACCCAATGACCGACGTCGCCACCCTGCGAGAGCGCGCACGCAAAAACGTCGAAGACGGCGCCGTCACTGAAGGCTACAACGGTGATCGTGATGAGGTCCTGCGTTTGCTGAACTCGTCGCTCGCGACTGAACTGGTCTGCACCCTGCGTTACAAGCGTCACTACTTCATGGCCAAGGGCATCAAGTCCCACGCCGCCGCTGATGAGTTTCTGGAGCACGCCAATCAAGAGCTCGAACACGCTGACAAGCTGGCCGAGCGCATCGTGCAGTTGGGCGGCGAGCCGGAATTCAACCCGGACCTGCTGAGCCAGAATTCCCACGCCCAGTACGTGGCCGGCAACACACTGAAAGAGATGATCACTGAAGACCTGGTGGCCGAGCGCATCGCGATCGACAGCTACCGCGAAATCATTCAGTACATCGGCGACCAAGACCCGACCACCCGCCGTATCTTTGAAGAGATCCTGGCGCAGGAAGAAGAGCACGCCGACGACATGGCAGACCTGCTCGACGGCCTCTGATACGCGACACGCAATGCAAAAAGCCAGGGCACATGCCCTGGCTTTTTTGTGGGTAACTTTCAGGCGGGATGTTTAGCGGATACCGAGCTCTTCGCGAGCAAGCTCCCCACAAGGGCCAGATCAACCTGACGCTGAATCAGGCCCCGAACGCGGTTCTGTGGGGCCGGGTACCACGCAAGCCTGCGCCGAACTTATTTCACAGTCTTAGGCGCCTTGCCTGAACGCATCTGCTCCAGCAACCCGGTGCACTGGTTAGGCGCGTCGCCACTGCTCGGTGCCACCAGTGCCAGCAATCCTGCCGCCGGCCCGACTGCAGCGCCCAACAGCACCATGCCCGCGCCGCGCAGCAACAGCGGACCTGACTCAACACCCGCGTTGGGTTTGCTGAACGGCCCACGCACATACAGCGGCGAACGCAGGGAGAAGACCCGGAAGCCTTTCGACTCGGGCGTCACCTTCATGTCCAGTTGCTCGGTCTTCAGGTTCGCCGTGCCATCGACGTAAATAATCGCGTTCTCGGTATCGAACACAAACACCTTCGTGCTCGCCAAGCCGTCCTTGAAGCCGACATCGGTGGCCGCACAGTTGATCTTCACGTCCTTGTCGCCGAACAGCTTGCCCACCACGTAGTTGCCAACGTTCAGGCCCGCAATTTCCATCAGGCCACGGCTGACGGCGCCGTCGTTGATCAGCATCTTCAGCTCGCCGTTGGACGTGCCCAGCAACGCTGCCACCGAGTTGCCACGGCCACTGAGGTCGGCATCACCGTTGAGCTCACCAAAGCTGGTTTTCATCGGTTCGAAGGTGGGGAACAGCTGCTTGAGCTTGAAGCCGCGAGCCGACAGTTTCGCGCGGCCCTCCAGCGGCTGGGTGTGCCCGTTGAGCTTGATGTCGGCGTCGAGCTTGCCGCCTGCCACACCAAACCGCAGCGGTTCCAGACTCAGCACACCATCGTTGAGCACCACGTGGGTGTACAGGTCGGTGAACGGCAGGTCGGCGCTCTGCACAATGCGCTTGCCGGTGAACTCGACGTCGGCGTCCATGGCAGCCCAGCGGTCGGTCTTGAACTCCTCGACCGGCAGCACCTTGCCTGTCGGCTGCTTGCTCTCGCCGCCCCGGGTTTTCTGCTCGGCATTGGAATCGGCGCCAATCAGCGGCTTGAGGTCCGCCATCAGCAGTTGGTTGGACACCAGCGCGCCGGTCAGCTTGGGCCGAGGTTCGCTGGCGGCAAAGCCGAGATCACCGTGGATGTCGCTGTCGCCGATCTTGCCGTTGAAGCCCTTGTACTGGAACGACGCACCCGCCGGGTCGTGCAGTTTCGCGATCAGGCGGCCGTCTGTGGAGTACGGAGGGGAATCCGGCAGCGTCACGCCGGTCAGCGGATAGAGATTGCTGAGGCTGTCGCCGGAGAGTTTCAGGCGCAGGTCCAGTTCACCCAGATTCTGCGGATCGGTAACCGTGCCTGCAATCGCAACACGCAAGGCACCCGCGCTGACGTCGGCCTGCACCGGGAATGGCAACGCCGCGTCTTTCAGCGCCAGTAGCCCACCTACCTTGCCGCTGCCGTTGAGTTTCTGGCCGTGGTACTGGCCTTTGGCAGTAAAGCCGAAGGCATAGTCCTGAGCCGAAGCGCCCTTGTCCTGAACCTTCTTCGCCTCGCTGCTGCCGACGATGTCGCTATAGGGGATCGGCTTGCCCAGCATGTCGATGACGACATCGACGGCCGTGTTGATCTTCTGGTCGTTGTAGCTCACGAAGCCTTTGTCGAAGCCGATCGAGCCGATGTCGACCACCCAGCTCGACGGTTTGGCGTTCGGGTCGCTCTTGGGCAGATCAAAGACCCAGTTGGCGCGGCCATCGGCCAGACGCTCGATCTTCGCGTTGGGCTCGGTCAGGTTGATACGCGGGATGACCACGCGCTGGGCCAGCAACGGCAAGGGAGACAAGCGCAGGTCGACGCGCTTGAGCGTGACCATCTGCGGCGTCTTTGACCATTCCGGGTTGCCCAGTGCGATATCTTCCGCCGACAGGTGCGGCCACGGCACCCAGGCGCGCCAGCCGCCTTCGTCGGGCTCACGGTGCCAGCTCACGGCCAGATTGCCGTTGATGGCAAAGGGACGATGGAGTTCTGCAGACACCTTCTCGTTGATGGTCGGCTTGAGTCGGTTCCAGTCGAACGTGGCGATCACAATGATCAGAATCACCAGCAACAGCAGCAGGATTGCGGCTGTCCAGGCAAAGATTTTACGGCCTCGCGTCATTGCGTTGTCTCCCCAAAAACCGATGCGCCATCCAGGGCGCGTCTCGTACGTCGTAACGCTTCGACTGAGAAAAGCCGCGTCGGTTTGATCAAATCTGTATTCAAGGTCAGAAAAGTTCCGCCCCCCACCGATACCGTACGTCCAGACGGGCTTGGCGATCCCTCTGAAACTCGCTGAAAGGCCCGCCAGGCAACGAGTCCAGAGGCGCATCATTTCTGTCGATGGTCACCATCAGCTCGCTGAACTTCTTTATCGAGCGGGCAGCGGTAAAATCGCCAGCACGTTCACATCACCCTTTACACCCGAGCATCCTTCCATGAAACGCCAGTTGATTGCCCTGACCCTTTCCCTGCTTGCCTCGAGCGCGTTCGCGATGCCTGCCAGCGAACAAGCGATCCTCGGCGAAGCAAAGGCGACACAGCATTCCGGTTTGCCGACCCTTGCGCAGGACGGCCCCGACCGATTGATCAATCAATATCAGCGCGTCGCCGAAAACGGCCCTGATCGGCTGATTCAGCAGTATCAGCGCGTTTCCTGATTTTTACCCGCTGCGTCAAAAGCTTCCCGGCTAAAGCCAGTCCTACGGAAATAACGCGGCGCTTGTTAGTGGAACCGGCTTAAGCCGGGAAGAGGCCGTTCAGATCAACCAAAAATCGGCACGACAAAAAACATGTGAACAGCCCGGCCCTGATCGCCGGGCTTTTTATTGCCCGACGTCAAACCGGGTTCGACGCCACGCAAACGCATTTGCTAGAGTTGCGGCCCATGCCTCTATCAGATACACGCCCCATGCTGCCCCGCGCCGAACAGAAACAGCAGACTCGCCATGCCCTGCTCGATGCAGCCCGGGGCCTGATGGAGAGCGGACGCGGTTTCGGCAGTCTGAGCCTGCGCGAAGTGGCGAAAACAGCCGGCATCGTACCCACCGGTTTCTATCGGCACTTCGATGACATGGACCACCTCGGCCTGGCGCTGGTCAGCGAAGTCGGTCAGACCTTCCGCGAAACCATCCGCCGCGTGCGCCACAACGACAACATCGACAGCGGCATCATCGACGCCTCCATCCGCATCTTTCTGGACGTCGTGGCCGCCAACCGCTCGCAGTTTCTGTTCCTGGCGCGCGAACAATACGGCGGCTCGCTGAAGGTCAGACAGGCGCTCGGTGCGCTGCGCGAAGGCATCATCGCCGACCTCGCGACCGACCTGGCGTCGATGCCCAAATTCCATCACCTGAACACCGACGACCTCTCGGTCATGGCCGACCTGGTGGTGAAAAGCGTGTTTGCCATGCTTCCGGAGCTGATCGATCCCCCGCCCCCGGCATTGGCCGAACATTTGACCCCCCGCGCGAAAATCACTCAGCAACTGCGCTTTATCTTCATCGGCGCCAAGCGCTGGCAGGGATTGGGCAGCACCGAGTGAGCCGCGACGCTTCACTCCTCTGCAACACGGCTTCATGACCCTCCCTTCGCACCACGGAGGTGCGCCTTCGCAACTGACGCACCGATAAGTCGCACTCAGGTGATCAGTCCCGCCCTTACTGCACCGTATTCTGGCAATTTCTGCCCTGTCCATCTGTTGGCAAGCCACTTGCTCTAGCCCTTGCATCGCACATTGCTGGAAGCTTTCTGATGCTGGTGATTCATCAACGGGTCGAACCTCAGGCTGAATGGGCCGCAGAGCTGCATTTGATATTCGAGGCGCGGAGCAAAAGCCGGCTGCGCTGTTTCAGTGCCGAGGGCGAAGACGTCGGGCTGTTCCTTGAGCGGGGCCAGCCGCCGCTGCGTGATGGCGACTTTCTCAAGGCTGAAGACGGGCGGATCGTGCGTGTTTGCGCGCGCCCCGAGCAACTGATGCACGTGACGTGCAGCAACACGTTCGAGCTGACCCGGGCGGCGTATCACTTGGGCAACCGCCATGTGGCACTGCAAGTAGGCGACGGCTGGCTGCGTCTGCTCGACGACTACGTGCTCAAGGCCATGCTCGATCAACTGGGCGCCACGACCGAATCCATCGAAGCCCCCTTCCAGCCCGAGCACGGCGCCTATGGCGGCGGCCATCACCACTCGCGCGCCGGTGAGGAAGATTTCAATTACGCGCCGCGCATTCATCAATTCGGCGTACGCACGTGAACGCAGCCTGGGCGCTGCTGCGTCTGGCCAGCCCCCAGCTGCCGATCGGCGGCTACAGCTATTCCCAGGGCCTGGAAATGGCGGTCGAGCAATCGACCGTCCACGACTCGGCCAGCGCCGCCCGCTGGATTGGCGACCAGTTGCTGCTCAACCTTGCACGATTCGAGGCGCCGCTTTTACTGGCGCACTGCACGGCGGCTGCCGAAGACGACTGGACGGCCTTGTTGCAATTGAGCGAAGAGCATCGCGCCAGCCGCGAAACCCGCGAACTGCACCTGGAAAGCCGGCAGATGGGCTACTCGCTGCAGCAATTGCTCAACGGTCTGCCGGAAATGGATCAGCCCGCGCGGGACTTTCTACAGCGTATGGGCGAGCCACATCTGGCGCTGGGTTGGGCACTGGCCGCGCGCGCCTGGCAGATCAGCCCTCAGGACGCGCTCGCTGCCTGGCTCTGGAGCTGGCTCGAAAACCAGTTGGCGGTGCTGATGAAAACCCTGCCATTGGGGCAGCAAGCTGCACAGCGCCTGACCAGTGAGTTGCTGCCGCTGCTGCAGAAGGCCCAGCACGACGCGACCGTACTGAATCCTGAACACATCGGCAGCGCGCCATTCGGTCTGGCGCTGGCGAGCATGAACCATGAGCGGCAGTACAGCCGCCTGTTCCGATCATGAGGTGGCTGCCATCGCCGCAGCACCTCGAACCGCACACCATGCTTAACGGAGAGAACGAATGAACAGCCAACCTTTGCGCGTCGGCATCGGCGGTCCGGTCGGGTCCGGCAAGACCGCGCTGACACTCGCGCTGTGCCTGGCCCTGCGCGATCGTTACAACCTCGCGGTGGTCACCAACGATATCTACACCCGTGAAGACGCTGATTTTCTGGTGCGCAATGAAGCACTGGCGCCCGAGCGCATCATCGGCGTGGAAACCGGTGGCTGCCCGCACACGGCGATCCGCGAAGACGCTTCGATCAATCTGGAAGCGGTCGACCAGCTCAATCGGCGCTTCGAGGGGCTGGACCTGATCATCGTCGAATCCGGCGGCGACAACCTGTCCGCGACGTTCAGCCCGGAGCTGTCGGACCTCACCATTTATGTGATCGACGTGTCAGCCGGCGACAAGCTGCCGCGCAAGGGCGGCCCGGGCATCTGCAAATCCGATCTGCTGGTGATCAACAAGATCGACCTCGCGCCGCTGGTGGGTGCATCGCTGGACATGATGGACCGCGACACGAAGAAGATGCGCGGCGACAAGCCGTTCGTGTTCAGCAACCAGAAAACCGGTCACGGCCTGGAGCAGATCATCGCGTTCATCGAGCGCCAGGGTCTGCTGACTGCGGCCTGATTTCGTCCACCCAAATGGCTAACACCCAAGTGAAGCAAGGAATTCATTCATGAACGGCAAAAAAGTATTCGGCGCGTTGGCGCTGCTCCTCGTTCCGGCGCTGGCCTTCGCCCACCCCGGCCATGATGAAAGCGGTCTTGTGGCCGGCATCAGCCATCCACTGGGCGGCATCGATCACCTGCTGGCGATGATCGCTGTCGGGCTTTGGGCTGCACAGCAAAAAGGCGCCGCGCGCTGGGCGCTGCCGTGCACGTTTGTCGGCACCATGCTGATGGGCGGCTTGCTCGGGTTTGAAGGCCTGGCATTGCCGGCACTGGAGAGCGGCATTGCGGCATCGGTGTTTGCATTGGGCCTGGCGGTCGCGCTGGCCGCACGCCCGCCACTGTTCATGGCTGTAGCAGCGACGGCGCTGTTTGCGCTGTTCCACGGCGTCGCCCACGGACTGGAGCTCCCTGAAATGTCGAGCCCGTGGGGCTATGCCCTCGGATTCGTCGGCGCGACGGCTGCGCTGCATGCGGCGGGTTATGCCGTAGTGCGGTTTCTGCCAGCCGCGGCGGCACCAGTGGTGCGGATCGCAGGCGCGCTGTCGGCCGCAGCCGGCATCTGGTTGTTCGCGGGCTAAACCATGCCCTATAGGGTTCGGCGGGGATCAATCGATCCCCGCTGCCCCGCTCGCCTCACCTCCTGCTACCATGTCGCGCAATTTGCCACTGCCGTGACGCCATCCAATGCCTGACGCTTCCCTCCCCACCGCCAAGTCTGAACTGTCCGCCCTGTTCACTGAGCTGCAGCAGCACTTCATGCGCGTGGTCGTGCCGTTGTGGCAGGGCCCGGGGTGGAATGCCGAGATGGCGTTGCCGTTCGAGGCGCTCGACGCCCAGCATCGGCCTTTGCCGCCACAGCGCTACCGGGCCATGGCCTGCGCGCGTCAGCTGTTTCTGTTTTCAAGCCTGATCGATCACCCCGACGTGCCCGACGCCGCCACCCGCGCGGCCGCGCTGTTTCGTTCGTTGCAGCAGCACTTTCACGACGCCGAGCACGGCGGCTGGTTCTACAGCATTGATCCACAGGGCGCACCGCTGGATCGCCGCAAGGATCTCTACACTCACGCCTTCATCGTCTTCGCCTGCGCGCGCTACTGGGGCAAGGTCCGTGAGCCGTTGGTGGAGTCGGTGCTTAATGCCGCGCTGAACGTGGTCGCCGAACGCTTCGCCGATGGCGATGGCTTGTACGAATCCGTGCTGGCCGAGGATTGGTCTTCGCTCAACGCCGGCCCGCTGCAAAACCCGCTGATGCATCTGGCCGAAGCATTTCTCGGCACCTTGGCCGTGCGTGATGACGCTGACACGCTGGCGGCGCTGGATGCCCTGGTAGAAGCCATGCAGCGACGCTTCGTGGACGTCGATCACGGCGTCATGCTGGAGAAACCGCTGGACGCTGTGGATAACTGGTCCGAGCCGGGTCATCAGTTTGAATGGTTTTATCTGCTGGCATCGTCCGCGCGTCTGCGGGGCACGCCGCTGTATCGCTCGCTGGAGACTGCATTCGCCCACGCCGAAGCACAGGGTGTCGACCAGACGACTGGCGCGGTCGCGGCGATGCTGGAAGTGGACGGTTCGGTGAAAGACGGCACGCAGCGCATCTGGGCCCAGGCTGAATACCTGCGCGCGCTGACGTTGCGACCTGAGAGCGAACATCTGCTCGCGCGCCAATTGACTGCGCTGCAAACGCAGTTTCTGCACCCCACCGGCTGGAACGAGTGCCTCGACAGCCATGGACAGATCAGCCGCAGCGACATGCCGTCGACAACGCCGTATCACCTGGCGACCTGCTACATCGGGCTGGCCGAGTTTTTTATCGGCTGAGCTGATTCCCTGATGGTCATCCCATCAGAGATTGGCGGCGTCCCCTGTGGGAGCGAGCTTGCTCGCGAATGGGCAGGTACATCCGCTTAAGATTCAGCGGTTGGAATGCCGTCTTCGTGAGCAAGCTCACTCCCACATGGACGGCGCTGCCCTCTGGAACGCGCCGCGTGTCGGGCGACGCTAATCTCCTAAAACCCTACTTATTTCTCCCCGCGACTGCGATCAATTGCAAACCCGGCCCAGGTCTGGCTCACGGGCATCAGTTCCAGGCTGTTGACGTTGACGTGGGCCGGCGTGTTCATGATCCAGAAGATGGTGTCGGCGATGTCCTGGGGCTGGATCGGCTCGGCGCCTGCGTAGGTGGCGTCGTACTTGGCCTGATCGCCGCCGAAACGCACCAGCGAGAACTCGCTCTCACACAGGCCAGGCTCAAGGTTGGTCACCCGTACGCCGGTGCCGACCAGGTCGTTGCGCAGGTTCAGCGAGAACTGTCCGACGAACGCTTTGGTGCCGCCATATACGTTACCGCCCGGGTACGGATAATTCCCCGCAACCGAGCCAAGGTTGACGATGCTGGCGCCGCGGCCGTAGGCGATCAGACGCGAAAGCAGCGTGCGCGTCGTGTAAACCAGCCCTTTGATGTTGGTGTCGATCATGGTGTCCCAGTCATCCAGATCGCACTTGGGTGCAGGATCAATCCCCAGCGCCAGGCCTGCGTTGTTGATAAGGCCGCGGATCTTCGCGAATTCAGCCGGCAGGCTTTCCACGGCGCGCTCCACGCCTGCGCGATCGCGCACGTCCAGCGTCAGCGTGTGCACCTTGGTCTGTTTCGACAATTCGGCGCTCAGCGCCTGCAAGCGGTCTTCACGGCGACCGGTCAGCACCAGCGACCACCCCGCCTCGGCAAAACGACGGGCGCAGGCTTCGCCAAACCCGGAAGTGGCCCCGGTAATGAATACGGTAGAGGTCATTTCTTTCTCCTGACTAAAGATGCGGGCTTATCAAGCCAAGCGGGAATGTCACGCAAGCAGCGTTGCGTGTAGGAAGGTTCTGGAGAATGCCCGCCCGCACAGGCCGGGATCAAGCACCATCCGCAACATCCTCATACAACCGCTCTGCTGTACAAAAAACAACCAATTGCTCCCAACCCTTACACCATGTGGCCTGCAGACACTTTTGCCCACCTTATCCACAGTCAGACGTACATTTTCTGGGGGCAACTCTAAAACGCCGAAAGTCCCGGCATACGGGGCGTGTGGGTAACTCAGCGGATGTTTTTACTTGACCGGCCATGGGCCATCTGCCGTCGACTTTCTCAAGACTTGGGTGCGCGGACAGGATTGCTGCGTGAACGCCAGAGATTGCGCTATCTGCGGCGGTCTTTCCAACGGTTGCGCACAGACTTATCCACAGGCAGACACCTTATAAAGACTGTATAAAAAACCAGCCACAAGAACGTTGACAAACCCCCTCAAAATAACGGCCGAAAGCACTGGTCAAATATTGATCAGCATGCTGGAAGCCACGTAAATAAAGGCCTCCAGCCAGCTGCTCCCAACTTATTCACAGTCACCTCCACAGTAAAACTGAACAAGTCAAAAGCGTGACAAAACAGCGATTTGCAGCGGCTATATGTCGCGTTTTCGCATCTGCCCAAAATTGTTTTCCACAATTCGGCTCCCGCATAAAAAAGCCCCGGAAGTTATCCACCCGAGGCTTGTTTGAGCCGCATTGATCAGCAATCAGTGACCGCCAAGATAGGCGTTTCTGACCTCCTCGTTGGTGAGCAATTCCTTACCCGTGCCCGTCAGGCGAATCTCGCCGTTGACCATCACGTAAGCTCGGTCCGACAGCTTCAGCGCATGGTTGGCGTTCTGCTCGACCAGGAAGATGGTCATGCCGGTCTGCGCCAGCTCGCGCAGCGTTGCGAAAATCTGCTTCACGATGATGGGTGCCAGCCCCAGGCTCGGTTCGTCCAGCAACAGCAACTTGGGACGGCTCATCAACGCCCGCGCAATGGCGAGCATTTGCTGTTCGCCCCCGGACATCGTCATCGCCCGCTGATTGCGACGCTCCTTGAGCCGCGGGAACATCTCGAACATGCGCTGCATGTCTTCGCTGGCGTGTTTGTCGCCGATGGGGATGGTGCCCATCATCAGGTTCTCTTCCACCGACATGTCCGGGAACACACGGCGGCCTTCCGGCGACTGCGCGATGCCATTGGACGCGATGTAGTGCGACGACTTGTGGGTGATGTCGGTGCCCTGATAGATGATCTGTCCACTGGCCGCGCGCGGCTGGCCGAAGATCGACATCAGCAGCGTGGATTTGCCCGCGCCGTTGGAGCCGATCAGGCTGACCGTCTCGCCCTCGTCAATGTGCATCGAGACTTTCTTCAAGGCCTGAATCGGCCCGTAATACACGTCGATCTCTTTCAGTTCGAGGATCGGCTTACTCATACCAACTCCTCTTCATCAGCGCCCAGATACGCCGCGATCACTTTCGGATCGTTGCGGATCTGCTCCGGTTTACCCTTGGCGATCACGTTGCCGTGGTCGAGCACGACGATGTCGTCGGAAATGCCCATGACCATGCCCATGTCGTGCTCGATCAGCACGATGGTCATGTCGTGATCGTCGCGCAGGTGGCGGATCATGCCGCTCAACGCCTCGGTTTCCTGCGGGTTCAAGCCGGCTGCCGGTTCGTCCAGGCAGATGACCTGCGGCCGCGTGCACATCGCCCGCGCGATCTCCAGACGGCGTTGCTGGCCGTAGGAAAGCTCACCGGCCAGACGGTTCGCGCAGTCCACCAGATCCACCACCTCGAGCCAGTAGAACGCGGTGTTCATGGCGTCTTCTTCGGCCTTGCGATAGGCCTTGGTGTTGAGGATGCCGGCCAGCATGTTGCGATTGACCCACATGTGCTGTGCGACCAGCAGGTTCTCGACGACGGACATTTCCTTGAACAGGCGAATGTTCTGGAAGGTACGCGCAAGCCCCGCACGGTTTACCAGGTGCGTGCCGCCAAACATTTTGTAGTACAGGCGGCTGCCGAAGCGCTTGGGCGAAGCGAAGTCGGCGGCGCGAAATTGTTCGCCGAGCAACTGAATGACGTTGGTTTTCTTGCCCCGCGCGTTGAGCTCGATGCGCCCGCCGGTGGCTTTATAGAAGCCGGTCAGGCAGTTGAACACGGTGGTCTTGCCGGCGCCGTTCGGGCCGATGAGGGCGAAGATCGAGTTGCGCCGCACTTGCAGGCTGACGTCGCTGAGGGCCTTGATGCCGCCGAAGTGCATCATCAGGTTTTCGACGGACAGAACGATTTCGTCGCTCATCACGCGCCCTCCACTTTGGCCAGCACGCCTTTGCGTGGCTGCACGCCGGTACGGCTGATGCGGATCAAGCCACGGGGACGCCAGATCATCATCAGCACCATGAGGATGCCGAACAGCAAGACGCGGTATTCCGCGAAGCTGCGCAGCAGTTCCGGTGCGACGGTCAGCACGAACGCCGCAATGACCACGCCGACGGTCGAGCCCATGCCGCCGAGCACGACGATGGCGAGAATCAACGCCGACTCGAAGAAGGTGAACGAGGTCGGGTTGACGAAGCCTTGATAGCTGGCGAAGAACACGCCGGCCAGCCCTGCGGTCGAGGCGCCGATGGTGAAAGCCGAAAGCTTGACCAGTACGTGGTTCAGGCCCATGGAGCGGCAGGCGATTTCGTCTTCACGCAGTGCCTCCCACGCGCGGCCGACCGGCATGCGCGTCAGGCGATGCTTGACGTACAGCACCGCCAACACGACCAGGAACAGCACGGTGTAGATGAAAATGAATTTCAGGTCCGGGTTGTATTCGAAGCCGAAATACTCGTGGATGGGGATGCCGCCGTCTTTCGCGCGACGTCCGAACTCCAGGCCGAAGAAGGTCGGCGCAGGCACCGCCACGCCGTTGGGTCCGCCGGTGAACGACAGCCAGTTATTGAGCACCAGACGAATGATCTCGCCGAAGCCCAACGTCACGATCGCCAGGTAATCCCCGTGCATGCGCAGCACCGGAAAGCCGAGGATGCAACCGGCAAGCGCCGCCGCAATGGCTGCCAGCGGCAACGCCGACCAGAACCCCAGGCCCAGATACTGATAACCCAGTGCCAGGCCGTACGCGCCAATCGCATAGAAAGCCACGTAACCCAGATCGAGCAGACCAGCGAGCCCTACCACGATATTAAGGCCCAGGCCCAGCAGCACATAGATCAGGCCGAGGATCACCACGGTCAGCACATACTTGTCGGCGAAGACCGGGAAAATCACCGCAATCAGAATCATCAGCGGAATGATGAAACGCAGGCGCGTCTTGTAACCCGGTGGCAGCACGTGCACGCCTGAGCCCGAGTTTTCGAAGCTCTGGGCGATGGCCACGCCCTTCGGCGTCTGCAGGAACAGGCTCATGAAGAAACGACCGACGACGACCACGCCCACCAGCACGGCGACGCGCCCTGGTTGCAGGTTGAAGCCGTAACCGTCGAGCACGATGCCGACGATCGGGCCGAACACGATCAACGCCAGCAGTCCGGCGATCACCGCCTCGATCAGGCTTTGTTTGATATCAATGGGTTTAGTAGGTGCAGACATGGTTATACCTTCGCCACGAGTGGGCGACCCAGCAGGCCTTGGGGACGGAAGATCAGAATCACTACCAGCAGGCCGAAACTGAACACGTCTTTGTAGTCAGAGTTGATCAGGCCGGAGAACTGCGACTCGGCCACCCCCAGGATCAGCCCGCCGAGCATGGCGCCCGGCAACGAACCAATTCCGCCCAGGACCGCTGCGGTAAACGCCTTGATGCCGATGACGAAGCCGGCGAAGAAGTCGAAGGTGCCGTAGTTCATGGTGATCAGCACGCCGGCCAGTGCCGCCATGGCCGCGCCGATGATGAACACGTAGGAAATGACCCGGTCGGTATTGATGCCCAGAATTGAGGCCATCTTGCGATCCTGCTGCGTGGCGCGGCACATGCGGCCCAGCTTGGTGTACTTGATGATGTAGGTCAGTACGCCCATGCCGACGAAGGCGGCGATCAGGATGAAGATTTTGGTGTAGGTGATCTGTACGAAGCCGCTGCCGACATCGAAGCGCATGGCGCCTTCGAGCAGGGTCGGTACGCCTTGCTGGCGTGGGCCCTGAGCGATCTGCGCGTAGTTCTGCAGAATCAGGGAGATGCCGATCGCACTGATCAGCGGCGCCAGACGGGTCGAGTTACGCAGCGGTTTATACGCCACGCGCTCGATGACGAAGCCGTACACACCGGTCACCACAATGGTGAAGATCAGTGTGCCGAGAATCAGAAAGGGGAATGACTCAACGCCGAAGAACGACAGTACGGCGAGGCCAATGGCTGCGAGGTAGGCGGAGATCATGTACACGTCGCCGTGGGCGAAGTTGATCATGCCGATGATGCCGTAGACCATCGTGTAACCGATGGCGATCAGGCCATAGACCGAGCCCAGTGTCAGGCCGTTGACCATTTGCTGCAGGAAAATACCGTCCATCACGCACGCTCACGAACTTGAAAGGCCAGCCTGACGCGCGGCGACCATTCCCTCGTGAGGAACAGAGCGGCGCACACAGTGGCAACAGAAGAAATCCGGCGCCGCTGTCAGACAGCGCCGATTACCGGATCAGAACGTTTCCCGGCTCACCCCCGGGAAACGGCCGATCCGACTAAGCGCTTAACTCACTTCTGCTTTTCGAGCTGGTGGTATTTGCCATCCTTGTCCCACTGGTAAACCACGTAGTCAGAGACTTTCAGGTCGCCCTTGGTGTCCCAGGCTTTCTCGCCCATGACGGTTTTGACAGGATGGGCTTTCAGGAACTTGGCAGCGTCCTCGCCTTTGTTCGACTTGGCGCCGTTAAAGCCAGCAGCCAGGGCCTGAACCGAAGCGTAAGCGTAGAGGGTGTAGCCTTCTGGCTCGTAGCCGGATTTGCGGAACTGCTCAACCACAGCCTTGCTGTCTGGCAGCATGCGCGGGTCGGCGCCGAAGGTCATGTACACGCCATCGACGTATTGCGCGCCGCCAGCGGTGGTCACCAGCTCGTCGGTCACAACGCCGTCGTCGGACATGAACTTGACGTCTTTCAGGCCTTGCTCACGCAGTTGGCGAACCAGTGGACCGGCTTCCGGGTGCAGACCGCCGAAGTAAACGACGTCAGCGCCAACGGAGCGGATCTTGGTGACCAGGGCGCTGAAGTCTTTTTCGCCACGGGTCAGACCTTCTTCCAGCACAGGCTTCACGCCGCGAGCGGTCAGCTGCTTGGCGGTGGCGTCTGCCAGGCCTTTGCCGTAGGTGTCTTTGTCGTTGATGACGGCGATCTTCTTGCCCTTGAGCACGTCGACGATGTAGTCGCCGGCAACGACGCCTTGCTGATCGTCACGACCGCACATGCGGAACATGGCGCTCAGGCCGCGCTCGGTCACGGTCGGGTTGGTAGAGCCAGGAGTGATCGCGATGATGCCGGCTTCGTCATAGACTTCCGACGCCGGGATGGTCGAGGAGGAGCAGAAGTGACCGACAACGCCGGCAACTTTGTCGGACGCGGCCTTGTTGGCGACGGCAACGGCCTGTTTCGGTTCGCACGCATCGTCGTAGGCGGTCAGGACGATTTTGTCGCCGTTGACGCCGCCCGCAGCGTTAATGGCATCGGCAGCCGCTTGAGCGCCCTTCATGTACTGCTCGCCGAATGAGGCGTTGGCGCCGGTCATCGGGCCTGCAACGCCGATCTTGATGTCGGCTGCCTGCGCAAATGAAGCCGCACCCATGGCAGTAGCCACGGCGAGTGCGAGAAAGCCTTTTCTGTAGAACGTCTGCGACATGAGTTGGTGCTCCTGAGTTTTTTAATTAGCACTGCGACCACAGAGCTGCTGCGAGCAAGTGGCGTGCCATCGGTTTTTTATTCTTGAGAAACTCGTCGTTTTGTCGCTATCCGACTGATTTCTGCCCTTTTTCACGGGGCGTGCAACCGTCTAAACCGCGCAAGGTGCAACCTCGCGACTTTAAAAGAGCAACCCTGGCGAGACAGGCGCGCAACCGCGCCGTTCTCACCTGTACAACCCTGTTGTTACAGCGTGCGTCACCGAACTGCACACCGTCGGTGCGGATCCGCTACGGGCCGCACCATTTGAGGGTAGTGGATGTAGGAGAAAGCGTTGTTTTGGAGAGAGAATTCTTCTTAGATTACGATTCTGAGGCACTGTCCCGCATGGTATAGCGAAAAGCCAGCCTCGTACAAAGAACTGCGCAGTCCGACGGCCGCCAGCGGCTGCATCTGCGCAAAGGGGATGGGTAAAACACTGGCGTTGCCGCTGCACAGGTAATCGGCGAATGCTTTGCCGACGACTGTCCCAGTGGTGTTGCCGCGTCCGTTGTAACCGGTGACCGCGACCAGTCCTGGTGCAGGCTCGAACATTCGCAGCAAGTGATCGGGCGTGAACGCGATGCAGCCGGTCCAGGTGCATTCCCACTCGACCGTTTTGAGGTACGGGAAATAATGCTGTTGCACACGATCGGCCCACGCTTTGAGAAACCATCCGGGCTTTTGATTGCCATTGCCCAGACTGCCCAACAACAACCGGCCATCGGCATCGCGACGGATGCTGCTGAGTACCTGCCGCGTGTCCCAGGAGCCCTGCCCGCCCGGTAAAATCCGCTGCGCCGCGTCTTCGGTCAGCGGCGCCGAGGCCACTTGATAGTAATAGCCGGGGAAGAAGTTGCGCCGAAGCTCCGTCCACTCGCCCTCGGTGTAGGCGTTGGAGGCGATGACGACTTGCTCGGCAAGCACCGCGCCGTTTTCAGTGATCACGCACCAGCGCGAGCCTTGTCGCTCAAGGCGTCTGACCGGCGAGTGGTCGAAACGCTGACCGCCCAACTGCGTGACGGCCGCCGCCAGCCCGCTGGTATAGGCCATCGGGTTAATGGTGCCGGCGCGGTGATCAAGTAAAGCGGAGGTGATCTCGGTGGTGCCGGTCGCTTCCTGACAGACCTTGCCGGTGAGCAACTCCACTGGCGCGCCGCGACGTTTCCACTGTTCCTCACGGCTGCGCAGGTCCAGCTCGCCTTTGGCGTTGTGGGCCATGTGCAGCGTGCCTTTGCGCGTGGCCTGGCAGTCGATGCCGTATTTTTCGATGAGGCTGAAGACCAGCGACGGCGCGTTGCCGAGCATGGTGTTGAGCTGGCTGCCGACTTTCTCGCCGAATCCGGCTTCGATTTCGTCAGGCGGAATCCACAGGCCGGCATTGACCAGTCCCACGTTGCGGCCGGACCCGCCCTGCCCGGTGCGATGAGCTTCGACGACAGCGACCGTCTTGCCTTGCTCAAGCAGATGAAGGGCCGCCGACAAACCCGTGATGCCTGCGCCGATGACGCACACATCGACCGTCACTTCCCCGCTCAACGCGGGCGCCTCCGGCCTTTGCGGCGTCAGCGTTTCCCACAGACATTCTTCGCGTAACGGCATCGCAAAACCTCGGAAAGAGACAGCCAGACCATTGATCGTTCCCACGCTCCGCGTGGTAATGCATGCGCGCGGATGGCTTAAACCTGTAGGAGCGTGGCTTGTCCCGCGATCGGCTGCGCAGCAGTCGTAATGCGTTTCCCCGGTTGATTCAGACAAACCGGGTTCAAGAACTTACTGCCGCTGCGCGCCAGATCGCGGGACAAGCCACGCTCCTACACAAACCATCAATCAAACGTAATGCCCTGCGCCAGCGGCAGTTCGCGGGAGTAGTTCACCGTCGCGGTCTGGCGACGCATGTAGCCTTTCCAGGAGTCCGAGCCGGATTCGCGGCCACCGCCGGTTTCTTTCTCGCCACCGAACGCGCCGCCAATCTCTGCACCACTCGGGCCAATGTTGACGTTGGCGATGCCGCAATCGCTGCCCAGTGCCGAAATGAAATGCTCGGCCTCGCGCACGTCGGTGGTGAAGATGCAGGACGACAGACCTTGGGGGACGTCATTGTTCAGACGAACCGCCTCGCTGAATTCCTCATAGCCCACCACGTACAAAATCGGCGCGAAGGTTTCGCTGCGCACGACCTCGCTCTGTTCCGGCATCTCGACGATGGCCGGCGAGACGTAATAAGCGTTCGGGAATTTCTCCTCCAACTGGCGCTTGCCGCCGAACACCTTGCCGCCTTCGCTCAACGCCTGCTCCAGCGCTTCCTGCATGTTTTCGTAGCTTTGCTTGTCGATCAGCGGACCGACCAGATTGCCTTCCAGCGGGTGCCCGATGCGCACTTTGGCGTACGCCGCTTTGAGGCGCTCGACGAACTCCGCCTTCACCGACGAGTGCGCAATCAAACGGCGCAGGGTGGTGCAGCGTTGACCGGCCGTGCCGACGGCACTGAACAGCACCGCGCGCACGGCCAGATCCAGATCGGCACTCGGGGTCAGAATCATCGCGTTGTTGCCGCCCAGCTCCAGAATGCTGCGGGCGAAACGTGCAGCGAGTTTCGGCGCCACTTCGCGGCCCATGCGCGTGCTGCCAGTGGCGCTGATCAATGCGACGCGGATGTCATCGACCAACGCCTCACCGGCTTCGCGGCCGCCGACAATGCATTGGGTGAGGTAGTGCGGGGCATCCGAAAATTCAGCGGCGACTTTATCGAACAGGGCCTGACAGGCCAGCGCAGTGAGGGGCGTTTTTTCCGACGGTTTCCAGATCACCGCGTTACCGCAGATCAGCGCCAGCGCGGTGTTCCACGACCAGACCGCGACAGGGAAGTTGAACGCGCTGATAACGCCGACAACCCCCAGCGGATGCCAAGTCTCACGCATGTGGTGGCCCGGGCGCTCGGAAGCGATGGTCAGGCCGTACATCTGGCGCGACAGGCCGACGGCGAAGTCGCAGATGTCGATCATTTCCTGCACTTCACCCAGCCCTTCCTGAGTGATCTTGCCGGCTTCCCACGACACCAGTTCACCGAGGTCGGCTTTGTGCTTGCGCAGCGCTTCGCCAAACAGACGAATCAGCTCGCCGCGACGGGGTGCAGGCACTTTGCGCCACGCTTCGAAGGCGTGATCGGCGCGGGTGATGCGCTGCTCGACTTCGGCGGCGCTTTCCCAGCTCACCGACGCGACCTGGCTGCCATCGATCGGCGTGTGAACAGGCTTGTCGCCCTGTTGATAAAGCGCGGCGTCGACACCGAGTCGGGTAAGCAGGTCGTTGAGCATGGTTTCTCCTGGAACGGTTCGTAAGCGCAAAAGCGGAATGCCAAATGTGGGTTATTTCGTCAGCCTCTAGTAATAGCTGGCCGGCGACACTGCAACAAACGACGATTAAGCGAGATATCATTCCGTTTTTTCATGCTGACGCTGAACGAGCCGAATATGCTGAGCAAACGCCATCTCCCGTCGGTCACCGCGCTGCAATGTTTTGAAGCGGTGACCCGTCACCTGAGTTTCACCCGCGCGGCCGAAGAGCTGAACCTCACCCAGAGCGCGGTCAGCAAGCAGGTCGCCCAGTTGGAAGAATTGGTGCAGCACCTGTTGTTCCGACGGGTGCGTCGACGCCTGCAACTGACGCCAGCCGGTGCGCTGTACTTGGGAGAGGTGCGCAAAGTGCTCACGCAGATGGAAATGTCGACGCACTTCCTGCGTTCCTACGGCGGCGAAACCGAAGTCCTGCGGGTGTCGACACCCTCGACCTTCGGCGCCCGCTGGCTGGTGCCACGGCTCAAGGGCTGGCGCTTGCGTCATCCGCACATTCATCTGGATCTGGTCAACGAACAGGAGAGCGATGATGTAGCCCAGAGCCGCTGCGACCTGTCGTTCTATTTCGGCGGTGGCGCCCGACCCGGTGCGGAGAGCGTGAAGCTGTTCAGTGAAGAGCTAGTGCCAGTATGCGCTCCCGGCAGCCTGCCCGATGAACCCTTCACCGATCCTACGCAACTGACCGATCTGGTCCTGCTGCAAAACGCGCACCGTCCCCAGGCCTGGCATGACTGGTTCGACAGTCAGGGTCACCAGACCGAGCACAGCTACCACGGCCCGCGCTTCGAAACGATCTATATGTGCATTCGTGCGGCGCAAGTGGGCTGCGGCGTCGCGCTGCTGCCCCGGTTTCTGGTGGAAGAAGAGCTGACGGACGGCAAGCTGATCATCCCCTGGACCCACGCCCTGCCCAGTCAGGACGCCTACTACCTCGCATACCCGGAGCACGCGGCCGAAGTGCCGAAAATCCGCGTGTTTGTGGAATGGATGCTCGAACAGCTCAACGAGCCAACGCCGAAGTAAAAACATTCCCGGCTAAAGCCGGTCCTACTGACGTCGCGCAATCTCATAGTAGGACCGGCTTCAGCCGGGAAAAGGCCAGTTTGCGCACCATCAAATCTGCGCCGTGACCACCGACGCCTTCCCGGCTAAAGCCGGTCCCACACGTTGGGGTTCCAGCCAGCCCCATTGGATGCACGCGATGCTTTAGTGGGACCGGCTTCAGCCGGGAAGAGGCCAGTTTGCGCACCATCAAACCTGCGCCGTGACCACCGACGCATTCCCGGCTAAAGCCGGTCCTACAATTGGAGTTCAGGCCAGTCCATGGAATCGGAGTTCCAGCCAGTCCTGCTAGGAGCAGGCAGTCAGTCGCTGAAACATTTCTGCCCCTCTTCCACGACGACTGGCATTATGTCGGCCATCGTCAATAACAAACCGGACGTACCGCCACAGCGCTACCGCAAGGTTGTATGCGACATCCAATTGAATCCCGGGCCGCACCTTGGCGGCCGCTGCTGGCTGGAGCGACACAATGAGTGAGAGCGCTTTCGCGGACCGCATCGTGCAGAACCTGCTCGATACCGACCTCTATAAGCTGAGCATGATGCAGGCCGTGCTGCACAACTACCCCAACGTCGAAGTGGAGTGGGAGTTTCGCTGCCGCAACGGTGAAGACCTCCGGCCGTATCTGGCCGAGATCCGCCATCAGATCGAGCAGCTCTGCGACCTGTCGCTGAGTGTCGAGGAGACCGGTTTCCTCGAACGCATCAACTTCATGAAGCCCGATTTCCTGCGTTTCCTCGGGCTGTTCCGCTTCAACCTGCGCTACGTCCAGACCACCATCGAAAACGACGAACTGTGCATCCGCCTCTCAGGTCCCTGGCTGCACGTGATCCTTTTCGAAGTGCCCGTCCTGGCCATCGTCAGCGAAGTCCGCAATCGCCATCGCAACCCGGAAACCCTGCTCAGCCAGGCCCGCGATCAGCTGTACCGAAAAATCGACTGGCTCAACGCAACCGCCACCGCTGATGAACTGGCGGAATTGAAGGTGGCTGACTTCGGCACCCGCCGGCGCTTCTCCTACGCGGTGCAGGAAGACGTCGTTTCGGTGCTGAAAAAGGATTTCCCCGGCCAGTTCGTCGGCACCAGCAACGTGCACCTGGCGCGCAAATTCGACCTCAAACCCCTCGGCACCATGGCCCACGAGTGGATCATGGCCCATCAGCAACTCGGCCCGCGGCTGATCGACAGCCAGATTGCCGCCCTCGATTGCTGGGTCCGCGAATACCGCGGCCTGCTGGGTATTGCGCTGACAGACTGCATCACCACCGATGCCTTCCTCGGTGATTTCGACTTGTTCTTCGCCAAGCTCTTCGACGGCCTGCGCCACGATTCGGGCGACCCCGTGCAGTGGGCCGAAAAATGCATCCGGCATTATCAAAAGCTGGGCATCGAGCCGATGAGCAAGACCCTGGTGTTCTCCGACGGGTTGAATCTGCCCAAGGCGCTGGAAATATTCCGCGCGCTGCGGGGTCGCATCAACGTCAGCTTCGGGATCGGCACCAACCTGACCGCCGACATCCCGGGGATCCAGCCAATGAGCATCGTGCTGAAAATGACCGCCTGCGCCGGCCAGCCCGTCGCCAAGATTTCCGACGAGCCCGGCAAAACCCAGTGCAAGGACCCGGAGTTCGTGTCCTATTTGCGCCACGTATTCAAGGTGCCAGCCTGAGTCGAGCACCGACCGCCGCCCCTTTTTATGCCATTCCTTTTTTGCTCGAGGAGTCAATCATGCAAGACGTACAGCGCGAGATCGCCCGGCAGCTCAACGTCCAGCCGCCCTTTGCCAACGATGAAGCACTGCAGGCGGAAGTCAGCCGCCGCGTGCAATTCATCAAGGACTGCCTGCATAACGCCCGCCTGAAGGTGCTGGTGCTGGGCATCAGCGGCGGCGTGGATTCGCTGACAGCAGGTTTGATGGCCCAACGCGCCATCCGCGAGCTGCGTGAAAGCACCGGCGACAATGCCTACACCTTCGTCGCCGTGCGCCTGCCGTATCACATCCAGCACGACGAACACGAAGCCACGGCATCGGTGGATTTCATCAATCCCGATGAGCGCCACACAGTGGACATCGCGCCCTCGGTGAAAGCGCTGGTTGATCAGATCAAAGCCTTCGGGGGCCAGCCGGCCAATACCGTGGATTTCGTCAAAGGCAACATCAAGGCCCGGGCACGGATGGTCGCGCAGTACGCCATTGCTGGCGTGAAAGGCGGTCTGGTCATCGGCACCGACCATGCGGCTGAAGCGGTCATGGGCTTCTACACCAAGTTCGGCGACGGGGCCTGCGACCTGGCGCCGTTGAGCGGTCTGGTGAAGAACCAGGTCCGTGCGATCGCCCGCAGCTTCGGCGCGCCACAGAACCTCGTCGAGAAAGTCCCCACCGCGGACCTCGAAGAACTGGTCCCCGGCAAACCGGACGAAGCGGCCCACGGCATCAGCTACGCAGAGATCGACGCCTTCCTGCACGGCGAGCCGGTGAAGCAGGAAACCGCCGAGATCATTGTCAGCACCTACCGCAAGACCCAGCACAAGCGGGATCTGCCTTACGCGCCATAAGGCTCAGCCACAAAGACGCCCGATGGGTTTGATTGAAAATTCATCGGGCAGCAGTACCGCTGCATTCAAAAACGGAATGAACCCGTTATTTCTTTTCGCTTGATGGCGCTCGCCATCACGGCTTACATAGCGCTCTGACTTCCCGCCCAGAGCCGCTAACCATGACTGCTTTCCAAGGCCTCTTCACCCTCGTTGCGTCCACCGTCGGCCAGCCTGCTGCGGCATGGCTGGAACACCGCGTCGAGGTGCCGCAGGCGCTGGGCGGGTTTTCCTGGTCCGAGGAGGCGGTCCATCGGGTCTGGCTCGCCGAAGCGTTGAACCTGTGCCTGTTCCACAAGCTGGTAGAGGCCGTGCCCGACGGGCTTCGCTATGTGGACGAGCAATTCGACGGCGGCCGTAAAGTGGTGTTCGACCACGGCGCCATCCGCACCGTCGACTGGGCGGACAACGGCGAATTGCCGCGCGGTCGTCAGGCCTTCTCGCGCCTGCTCGAGCCGCTGGGTTTCACCGATGTGCGCACCTATCCGCTGACCAAACTGAACATGACCGGTTGGGGCTATCGCCAGATGGACCTGCCAGAAGACATCGCGCAGTTCTTCGTCTCCGAACTGCACCCCGGCCGACTCAGTCAGTCGTTTCAAGAGGCGGTCAGCCGCGTCGTCGGTTCGAGCCGCGACCCGTTGAGTTCTGAAGACTTGAGCATGCTGAATCGCCTGCGCACCACCCGGCATTGCAGCCTGGCCGAAGCCACGCGCCTGCTGCCGGCCCTGTATCGCGCGTTTGGCCGCCAGCACGGCGTCGTTCGGGAGGATGACTATCGGCAACTGCTGAGCGAAAGCGCGGAAATGGCGTGGATCGCCACCGAGGGCAACAGCTTCAATCATCTGACCGATCGGGTGGTGGATCTGGAAGCGACGGTGGCCGAACAGAATCGGCGCGAACGGCCGATGAAGGACAGCATCGAGGTGTCAGGTTCGGGAAGGGTCATGCAGACCGCGTACAAGGCCTGCACGGTGAGCCGAGGGCTGATGAATGCCGAGGGCGTCGTGGTGGCGCACAAGGTGCCGGGCTCATTCGTGGAGTTCATTCAGCGCAAGATCGACCCTGACAACGGCAAGATCGATCTCAACTTCGACAGCAGCAACGCGCAGGGCATCTTCAAAATGACCGACTCGAAGCAGCACTAGCGGTCACTTCAGGCTGACGGTGCCTTTCATCATGCCGATGTGGCCGGGGAACGAGCAGAAGAAGCCGTATTTCTCGGCCGGGTCCAGCTTGGAGACGTCGAACGTGACCGAATCCTTCTCGCCTCCGCCGATCACTTTGGTGTGGGCAATAACGCGCGCGTCACCGTCCTTCAGATAATCCTTGTCGATGCCGACGCTCATGCCGTCTGTGGCGATCTGCGACATGTCATCGTATTTGCTGATGACCAGATTGTGGCCCATGACGGCCTTCGGCAGGCTGCCGGAGTGTTTCAGGTTGACAGTGAACTGCTTGCAGCTCTTGTCGATTTCGATGGCCTTGGTGGTGAACGTCATCTGGTCGGTGGAATCGACTTCGACCGAGCATTCCGCCGCCAGAAGGTGCCCACTGGCCAAAGTCAGAATGGATGCAGCGACAAGCTTGCGAATCATGGTGCGTCTCCTGGTGGGCAGCCCTGGATTTTGCATACAAAGACTGACCTGAATTAGAACAATTTATCAACCGTTATGACCGGTCACCTCTGGGCGGCCTCTATCAGTGCCATCAAGACAATCAAACAGTCAGCGCTACGATGGCTGCATAAGATCGCGCTGTCACCTATCTTCAGGACGATCCCATGCAACTCTCCAGCATTTTCCGCAGCTTGCTCGCCGCTTACGCCTGTGGCGCATCGGGTAGTTACGACCGCGCCAGCCAGGATTACGGCGTCTATCAACGCGCGTTTTCCGCAGGCTACGACCTGTAACGGCGGGCGACCGACCGGGATATATGACTGGGTGAAGAAAAATACCACGCCGGCTTTGCACCATTCTCAGGCAGAATGTGCTGACTTATCGTCTGCCTCGAGGACTGCCCATGGCCAAACCCAACTATTCCTTCGCCAAACGCCAACGTGATCTGGCAAAAGAGCAAAAGAAAGAGGAAAAAGCACAGCGCAAGCAGGCTGAGAAGGCTGAAGCAGAGGCCGGAGAAGCTGCAGTTGTAGACGGCGAAAACGCCGAAGGCTCTTCCGAAGCCGAACACTCTACCGATGCTGAAGGCTCCGCTGACGTAAAAGGCTCCGCCGAAGAAAAGCCCGCTGAGTGATCGTCTGATTCAGCGCAATGGGATGGATGAACGCGAAACCTCTAGGAGTGAGCTTGCTCGCGATGGGATTTTCGCCATGATCCATCCATTGGCTGACACCCCCTGATCGCCAGTACGCTCACAGCCCCGTCGACAGCAACGCCCACCTACCCCGCAATCGGCATCACCGTGACGCGCACGTCCGGGTCATGGCTCCCGCCTCCCAGAATCACCCCGCGCAACGGCGACACGTCAGAAAAATCCCTCCCCCACGCCAGACTGATGTGCTCAAGCGCAGGCTGAACGTTGTTGGTCGGATCGAAATCCACCCACCCCAGCACCGGACAGAACACTGACACCCACGCGTGGGACGCATCGGCACCGATCAGCCGTGGCTGACCGGGCGGCGGCTGGGTCAGCAGATAGCCGCTGACATAACGCGCCGCCAGCCCGCGCGACCGGACGCACGCCAGCATCAAATGAGCGAAGTCCTGACAGACGCCACGGCGGGTTTCCAGGACCTCCACCAACGGCGTCGCAACCTGAGTCGCCTCGCCGTCAAACGTGAATTCTTCGAATATCTTCTCCATCAGCGCCTGCGCGCACAGCAGTACCGGCCGCCCCGCGGGAAAGCAACTGGCGGAGAACTCGACAAACGTCTGCTTCAGGTGCACGTAGGGCGATTCGAAGCGATAGCGGCAGGCATCAAGGATATCCGGCGCCATTCTCGACGCGCTGTAGGTCAGCCGGTGCTGGGCCTCATCCCACGAAGCGGAAGCATTGAAATCCAGCAGCGGGCGTTCCAGCACTTCAATGCGCAGGCGCGCGTTGACCTGCAGCTCATCGTGGGGGCGTTCGAACGCCAGACGCGTCAGCGGATTGCCGAACACGTCCAGCTCATCGCGGCGCGTGGTTGGCATCGGGCTGATGACCAGGTGCTGCTCCAGACAACGCTGCCAGGGACTGCGCCGCGGCCACAGATGCGCAAGTTGCTGGGCCAGGGAAACCGGGCTGTCGTATTTGTAGTGCGTGTCGTGGAGGATCTGATACTGGGCACTGTTCATCAGACCGACACCGTACGCTGACTGACGTCGTCGACGTGGGCGAAATGACGCAGCGCAAGCCGGTCAGAAACATGGCCGCTGGTGTCGCCTATGGTCTGCAGCAAATCCGCCAGCCCATCCAGCGCCGCTTTGACACTGCTCTCGCCGAAGAGCCCTTCTTCCAGGCAACCCAGATCGAACATCGACAGCCGCTGGATCAGCGCCGCGAGACTATTGTCCTGGGGCACGCCGAAATCCTCGTTCATGCGTTTCACCGAGCGGGCCACCAGCTTGAGCTGAAACAACACCGCGTGGGGGTTCTGATCGTCCAGCACCAGCAAATCGAGCACCGGGATCAACTGCGGCAGGGCCAGATAGCGCGAGCGGTAAGTGATCCCGCTGTTACCCAGTTCAAGCAGCCCGTCCAGCGCATCCTGATGAAATACCGCGTCGCTGCGCAGGAATGCCGCCAGCGTCGTGCACAGAAACTGCAAGCGCTCGATGCGCCGCCCGATCATCAGGAAGCGCCAGCCCTCGTCGCGGGTCATGTCGTCCAAGGCAAAACCGGACAACGCCGCCAGTGACATCACCAGCCGGTTGAGGAAATCCAGCAGCTCGCCGAAATCAGGGGTTTCGGTCTCCAGGCTCATCGCTTCCCGCTGCAACTCCACCAGCGCCTGCCAGTTCTCGCGGGACAACTTGCCGCGTACTTGGGACGCCGCCCACTGCAAGCGCTGCAAGTTGGAGCGCAGGCTGAACGGCCAGTCGTCACCCAACAGCGCTTCGAGCAGACGCTCATGCAGCTCGCTCGGTGCTTCTTCGTCTTGAAGCGGCAGGAGGTTCAACCGTTCGGCCAGCTCGACCGCTGCTTGCAGGGCGACCGGATCATCACCGTCGACATAGCGCGTGAGCATGATTCGCAGCAGGCGCGCGCTGTTGTCGCAGCGCTCACAGTAGCGGCCGAACCAGAACAGATTTTCCACCACCCGCGACGGCAGATAGGGGTCGCGACGTACCAAGTCGTGCACACCCAGGGAATGGCGATGTTTCCACGGTTCGCTGCCGAGCGGACGCTCACCGAGGATCCAGGTGTCCTTGCTTGCGCCGCCCCGCTGCATCGACACCACGTCGGCGTCGGCATCGGCGGCCACGCGGGTCAGTCCGCCCGGCAGGACGCGATAGCCATCGGCGGTGGCCACTGCGTATACGCGCATGCCGATGGCGCGGGGCTGCAGCTGGCTGTCCTCGCCCTGCCAAACCGGCGCGTGGGACAACTGAGCCAGCTCCTGCGCGACGTAGGCATAAGGCCGGGCCTGCATGCGCGCGGACAGCGCCTGACGCTCTTCCTCGCTGAGATCGCGGCCGAACACCGGGGCGAAACTCTGGGACGGAAACGCGGGTTTGATGAGCAGCTCCGGCATCTTCTCCAGCGCCTGGGCCAGCACCGGCGGCTCGCCGCACCACCACGTGGCGATCGACGGCAGCAACAGCTCTTCGCCAAACAGGTGTTCGTTGATCTTTGGCAGAAACCCCAACAGCCCCGGCGATTCCAGCACGCCGCTGCCCAGGGCGTTGGCAACCAGCACACGCCCCTGACGCACCGCCTGCAGCAGGCCGGGCACGCCTAGCGCTGAATCTGTGCGCAGTTCCAGCGGATCGCAGAAGTCGTCGTCCAGACGGCGCATGATCGCGTGAACACGACGCAGGCCGCTGAGGGTTTTCAGGTACACCGTGGCGTCGCGTACGGTCAGGTCGCTGCCTTCCACCAGCGGATAGCCCAGCTGACCGGCCAGATAAAGGTGCTCGAAATAGCTCTCGTTGAAACGCCCGGGCGTCAGCAACACCACCAGCGGTGCTTCGTGGCTGGTCGGTGCCTGGCGCGCGAGTGTTTCCTGCAGCGACCGAAAGAAATTGGAGAGGTGCTGGACCTGCAGATCCCGGTACAACTCGGGAAATGCTCGCGACACGATCAGGCGGTTTTCCAGCGCATAACCGGCACCCGACGGCGCCTGAGTCCGGTCGGCGGTCACCCACCAGCGACCGTCGGGCGTGCGCGCCAAGTCTACTGCGTACACATGCAGGAAGGTGCCTTCGGGGGGCGTTACGCCCTGGCATGGCCAGAGAAAATTATTGTGGCCGAACACCAGTTCCGACGGCAGCAGTCCTTCGGCGATCAGTTCCTGCGGACCGTAGAGATCAGCCAGCACGGCATTGAGCAGACGCGCGCGCTGGGCGATGCCGGCCGCCAGCGGCTGCCACTCTTCCATTGGAATCACGTGGGGCAGCATGTCCAGTTCCCAGGGCCGATCGGCACCCTTGGGGTCGGCATAGACGTTATAGGTCACGCCGTTTTCCTGAATCTGCCGGGCGAGCAGCGCCTGACGCTGGATGAGCTGCGCAGGTGTACTGCGCTGGAGATGCTCGTACAGACGCTGCCAGTGCGGCCGAACGGCGCCGCTGGCATCCAGCATCTCGTGATAGGTACCCGGGGTGAGCGGATATTGATCAAGCAGGTCAGGCATGGAAGGCTCGGCAGGCAACAAAAGGACTCGAATCAACAGCGCTTAGACTAGCGCAGACAACATGACACGCAGGCGCCGCTTTCCACGTTTCAAACGTGCGGCACGGCGACCTGATCCCACGTCAGGTCGCCGGCGCGGCTACCGATGCAGGCGCAGGTCCAGGGTCATCGGCAGCTCATCGTTGAGGGTCAACGCGGGAACCTCACGTTTGCCGGGACTGTGGCCGACCCGGAAGAACCGCGCCAGACGTCGGCTTTCCGCTTCATTGGCGTTCACCGGCAGGGTCTCGTAATTGCGCCCGCCAGGGTGGGCGACATGGTACTCGCAGCCCCCCAGCGAGCGCTGCATCCAGGTGTCGAGGATGTCGAAGACCAGCGGCGCATGCACCGGGATTGTCGGCTGCAAGGCATTGGTCGGCTGCCAGGCGCGGTAACGTACGCCTGCGACGAACTCGCCGACGCGCCCGGTCGGTTGCAGGGGCACCGGCACGCCGTTGCAGGTGAGCGTGTAACGCTGCGGCGGCAGACCCGTGACCTTCAGCTGCAAGCGCTCAAGAGACGAGTCCACGTAGCGAACCGCGCCACCGGCTGCACCCTCCTCGCCCAGCACGTGCCACGGTTCCAGCGCCTGACGCAGCTCCAGCTCGATGCCGCTGACGGCGTAGTCGCCGACCTTCGGAAAGCGAAACTCTAGATGCGCCGCGAACCACTCGCCGCGCACGGGATAACCCGCGTCGTTGAGCTCGGCGATAACGTCGGCAAAATCCTGGTCGATAAAGTGCGGCAGCATGAAGCGGTCATGCAGCTCGGTCCCCCAGCGCGCCAGTTTCGCCGGTGCATAGGGCTCGCGCCAGAAACGCGCGACCAGTGCCCGAAGCAACAGCTGTTGCGCCAGGCTCATGCGCGCGTGCGGCGGCATCTCGAATGCCCGCAGTTCCAGCAGTCCCAGCCGCCCGGTAGCACCGTCCGGCGAGTACAGCTTGTCGATGCAGAATTCCGCGCGATGGGTATTGCCGGTCACGTCGATCAGCAGGTTGCGCAGCAGCCGGTCCACCAGCCACGGGGCGCATTCTTCGCCCGGCTTGGGCATCTGCGAAAAGGCGATTTCCAGCTCGTACAGCGAGTCATTGCGCGCTTCGTCGACCCGCGGTGCCTGGGAGGTCGGGCCGATGAACAATCCGGAGAACAGGTAGGACAGCGACGGGTGGTTATGCCAATAGCTCAACAGGCTGCGCAGCAGATCCGGCCGACGCAAGAAGGGCGAGTCGCCGGGCGTCGCGCCACCGAGGACAAAATGGTTACCGCCGCCGGTGCCGGTGTGGCGCCCGTCGATCATGAATTTCTCGGTGGTCAGCCGGGTCAGACGCGCCTGCTCGTAGAGAAACTCGGTGCGTTCGACCAGCTCATCCCAGGTGGACGACGGCTGCACGTTCACCTCGATCACGCCCGGATCCGGGGTGATGCGGAAGTTCGCCAGACGCGGATCGCTCGGCGGCTCGTAACCTTCCAGCAACACCGGGCAGCGCATGTCCTCGGCCGTCGCTTCAATGGCGGCGACCAATTCCAGATAGGCCTCAAGGGATTGCAGCGGCGGCATGAACAGGTACAACCGCCCGCCCCGCGTTTCGGCGCTCAGTGCGGTGCGGGTCAGCCAATCGGCCGACTCGTCGATCTCGGGTTCGCGGTCGATGCTCGGGTCGCGCTGCTCTGCCAGGCCGTCCAGTCGCGACTGAACCTCGTCGCGGTCGGGCAGCTCGGCAAATGCCTGATTGTGGTCGGTCGGGTGGATGTAGGGATATTCCGCCGCCTTGACCCATGGCTGCGAGGCCAGCGGCAGGCGATAGCCAAGGGCGGAATCCCCCGGCACCAGGCGGCAATGCTCGTCGCGCAGGTACCAGCGACCGCTCTGCCATTGATCGTCGGCGGCGGTTCGCGCCAACGGCAGAACGTGGCCAATGATCGTGTCCAGGCCTTGGGAAAACACTTTGCGCAGACGGGCGCGCTCAAGGGGGTCCTCAAGACGTGAGGCTTCGGCGCTGACGTTTTTGGGCAGCGCGCCCTCGCGCCACAGGTAATAGAAATTGTCTTCGTACGCCGGGAAAACGTAATGCGTCGGCAGCTTCAGCCTCTCGGCAACGCTGCGCAGGAAACTGCCCGCCATCTCGCTGTCGGCGCCATAGTCCCGGGTTTCATCAGCGATCAGCGCATTGTTGCGCCACACCGGTTGCCCGTCCCTGCGCCAGAAGCAGTTCAGCGACCAGCGCGGCAGTTGCTCACCGGGGTACCACTTGCCCTGACCGAAATGAACGATGCCCTGGGGCGCGTAATGGTCTCGCATGCGCTGGTACAGCTCGGCGGAGAGCAGGCGCTTCTTCGGCCCCAGCGCAGCGGTGTTCCATTCCTCGCCGTCACGGTCGTCGATGGACACAAAGGTCGGCTCGCCGCCCATGGTCAGGCGCACGTCGTGGGCAACCAGATCGCTGTCGATCTGGCGTCCCAGCGCTTGAATGTCCTGCCACTGCGCTTCGGTGTAGGGCTGGGTGACGCGCGGCGCCTCCCAGATACGCTCCACCGACATCTCGTGGGTGAACTCGGTGTTGCAAGGCTCGACCATGCCACTGATCGGCGCCGCCGAAGACGGCTCGGGGCTGCACGCCAGCGGAATGTGTCCCTCACCTGCGAACAAGCCGGAGGTCGCGTCAAGGCCCACCCAGCCAGCGCCCGGCAGGTACACCTCGCACCAGGCGTGCAGGTCAGTGAAATCAACCTCAGTGCCAGACGGTCCGTCCAGCGCTTTGACATCGGCCTTGAGCTGAATCAGATACCCGGACACGAACCGCGCGGCGAGGCCCAGGTGACGTAGCAACTGCACCAGCAACCAGGCCGAATCACGGCAGGATCCCGACGCGTTTTCGAGGGTGTATTCCGGCGTCTGAATGCCCGGTTCCATACGGATCAGGTAACCGATGTCGTTGGCCAGACGCTGGTTGAGCCCCACCAGAAAGTCGATCGCCGGAATCGGCGTGCGGTCGATGCTGTCCAGGTACGCCTGGAATCTTGGAGTCAGCGGCAGCTTTTCCAGATAGGGCTGCAGCTCGTGGTGCTCTTCTCGGGCATAAGTGAAGGGGATCTTCTCGGCATAGGGCTCAAGGAAAAAATCGAACGGATTGAACACCGCCATTTCGGCGACCAGGTCCACTTCGATGCGCAACTCGCTGGTCTTTTCCGGGAACACTAACCGCGCCAGGTAATTACCCTGCGGGTCCTGCTGCCAGTTGATGAAGTGGTTTTCGGGGAGGACGTTCAGCGAATACGACAGCACACGCGTGCGGCTGTGGGCCGCCGGGCGCAAGCGGACGATCTGCGGACCCAGCTCTACCGCGCGTTCGTAGCGGTAATGCGTGACGTGGTGCAAGGCAATGTGAATCGACACGGCGTGCCTCCTGCGAGCCTGGACGGTAACGGAGCTGCGCAAGACTTATGCCACCCCGGCAAATCAGGCGCCTCCGGCGCGGAGGTTGCCTGTTCAGCCAGGCACAGCACCAAAATCGCGCCACCCTCAACGAATGGTGCAAGGGTCGCACGGAAATGAGGCGGGTGGGGTTATTTGCACCGGAACGCAAAACGCCAGCTCGAAAGCTGGCGTTTTGTTGTTCGGTATCGCGCGGCGCGGGACCTTAGCGTGGAAAGACCGGCTGACGCGAAGGCTTCTTGCTTTTGCCGCCTTTGCCACCCTTGGCGGCATCAGCGCGTTCCTTGGCGGCGTCCCGGTTACGAGCTGCCGCAGCGGCCTTGGCCTCTTCGCGCTTGTCCCAAGGCTTGCTGCCGTCGCTCGCACGTTGAGGCAAACCCGTGTGCTGCGTCAGGATCTTGGTGGTCTTGGCGACCTTATGACTACCGGCCGGCGTCGAGTTCTTGCGGCGCGCGCTCTGATAGCTATCGGTTTCAACCTGATGCAGCGGAATCAACTGGTGCTTGCCCGGCCCGATCAGATCGGCACGGCCCATCCGCTCCAGCGCTTCACGCAGCATCGGCCAGCCCTTCGGATCGTGGTAGCGCAGGAACGCCTTGTGCAGACGGCGCTGCTCCTCGCTCTTGACGATAGTGACCGAGTCGCTCTTGTACGTGACCTTGCGCAACGGGTTCTTGCCGGAGTGGTACATGGCCGTCGCACTGGCCATCGGCGACGGATAGAACGCCTGCACCTGATCCGCACGGAAGCCGTTGCCCTTGAGCCACAGCGCCAGGTTCATCATGTCTTCGTCGGTCGTGCCCGGGTGGGCCGCGATGAAGTAAGGAATCAGGTACTGCTCTTTACCCGCCTCCTTGGAGTACTTCTCGAACATGCGCTTGAACTTGTCATAGCTGCCAATGCCCGGCTTCATCATCTGGTTGAGCGGGCCTTCTTCGGTATGCTCAGGCGCAATCTTCAGGTAACCGCCGACGTGGTGCGTCACCAGTTCCTTGACGTACTCGGGAGATTCAACGGCCAAGTCGTAACGCAGACCGGACGCGATCAGAATCTTCTTCACGCCGGGCAGTTCACGGGCGCTGCGGTACAGCTGAATCAATGCCGAGTGATCGGTGTTCAGGTTCGGGCAGATACCCGGGAACACGCACGACGGCTTGCGGCACGCCGATTCGATTTCCGGGCTCTTGCAGGCGATGCGATACATGTTCGCCGTCGGCCCGCCGAGGTCGGAAATCACGCCGGTAAAACCAGGAACCTTGTCACGGATCTCTTCGATCTCGCGAATGATCGAGTCGTGGGAGCGGTTCTGGATGATCCGGCCTTCGTGCTCGGTGATCGAGCAGAACGTACAGCCGCCGAAGCAGCCGCGCATGATGTTCACCGAGAAACGGATCATGTCGTAGGCCGGGATCTTCTCCTTGCCGTACACAGGATGCGGAATGCGCGCGTAGGGCATGCCGAACACGTAGTCCATTTCTTCGGTGGTCATCGGAATGGGCGGAGGATTGAACCAGACGTCTACCTCGCCGTGCTTCTGGACCAGTGCGCGGGCGTTGCCCGGGTTGGTTTCCAGGTGCAGGACGCGGTTGGCGTGGGCATAGAGCACCGCGTCGCCGCGCACTTTCTCCATCGACGGCAGACGGATGACCGTCTTGTCGCGTGTCATGCGCGGGCTCGCCAGAATCTGCACGACCTTCGCTTCGTTCGGATCCTCAACGTCACCCTTTTCCTGCTCGATGGCACAGGCCTGGGTGTCCTGAGTGTTCACGTACGGGTTGATGATCTTGTCGATCTTGCCTGGACGGTCGATACGCGTGGAATCGACTTCATACCAGCCTTCCGGCGTATCACGGCGAATGAATGCCGTGCCGCGCACGTCGGTGATGCTTTCGATCGTCTCGCCATAGGACAGGCGGGTCGCCACTTCAACGATGGCCCGCTCGGCGTTGCCGTACAGCAGAATGTCGGCGCAGGCGTCGATCAGGATCGAATTGCGAACCTTGTCCTGCCAGTAGTCGTAGTGAGCGATGCGGCGCAGCGATGCTTCGATGCCACCCAGAACGATCGGCACGTTCTTGTAGGCTTCCTTGCAGCGCTGGCTGTAGACCAGACTCGCACGGTCCGGACGCTTGCCCGCCATGCCGCCCGGCGTGTAAGCATCGTCGGAGCGAATCTTTTTGTCGGCGGTGTAACGGTTGATCATCGAGTCCATGTTGCCGGCCGCGACGCCGAAGAACAGGTTCGGCTCGCCGAGCTTCATGAAGTCGTCTTTTGACTTCCAGTCAGGCTGGGCAATGATCCCGACGCGGAAGCCCTGGGACTCCAGCAGCCGGCCGATGATTGCCATGCCAAACGAGGGGTGATCGACGTAGGCATCACCCGTGACAATGATGATGTCGCAGGAATCCCAGCCAAGCTGATCCATTTCTTCCCGGCTCATGGGCAGGAAAGGCGCTGGTCCGAAACATTCGGCCCAGTACTTCGGATAGTCAAATAACGGCTTGGCTGCTTGCATATCGATGACCAGTGTTCGTGTCTGGGGGCGATTTTCGCTTGGAAATTCGCGGGCGCGGAGAATAGCACAAATTTTGATCAAATCCGACGACAGTAGTCGGATAAGTGATCGGCTCGACTCGCGACTCTGGCACCCTTCCGGCATCAAAGTCGCGATCCAGAGGCCTACTTATTCATCATCATCAAAGTTGTAACTGCCCGGCGCGAGGTTTTCGAAGCGGGTGTACTTGCCGATGAACGCCAGCCGGATAAACCCGATCGGGCCGTTCCGCTGCTTGCCGATGATGATTTCAGCGATACCTTTGTGTTCGGTCTCGGGGTGATACACCTCATCCCGGTAGACGAACATGATGACGTCGGCGTCCTGCTCGATCGCTCCGGATTCC
>LIDZ01002111.1_pt6 | contig 34331 bp, 31 predicted proteins | sample 644651 | NCBI WGS metagenome assembly LIDZ01 (sample SAMN03856242, study PRJNA289617) | food metagenome | isolation source: wine grapes on drying loft during traditional withering process | host: Vitis vinifera cv. Corvina | place: Italy: Gargagnago di S. Ambrogio di Valpolicella | collected 2014-01 | reverse complement strand
CAAAACAAGTAATCGCTATAAGATCTACTTAGTTTTGTGAGTTTTTATCCTTATGCAAATAGCAATTATTTAGTTTGATTAATGTAAGGAACAAGTGATGATACTTTTGGAGTTCCAAGTCCAGTTACTAAGTCATAACAAGATTGAGCATTATAAGAACCATTGTTTCCTGTAGTAATATCATGATATGCTGAAGTTGATACTTTGTAAAGATCAGAAACAGTGTCAAAGCTACTAAGAGCACTACTACGATTTTGGTCAAACAGTGCTACAAGCCCTGCCCAACTTGGGGATCCAAGGCTTGTACCACCAACTTGAAACCAGCCAGACTGATTATCATATTTGGTAGTACTATAAACTGTGGCTCCGGTATTAGGATCAGCATCCCAAGAGATATCATCAGGATTCCCACGGTAGGATCCTATAATACTTGCTAAACTGTTTTGATAACTTGGTATTAGTTCATAAGAACTTGTACCTCCACCTGAACCAGACCATCCAGTTTCACTTTGATATGTTCCATTAGAATCAATATTTAAGGTTGTCCCACCAACAGACAGAACATTAGAAGAAACCGAAGGCCACTCTACCCCAGAACCACTATCACCTGAAGATGCTAAATAAACAACTCCTGAATGTTGAAAATGGGAATCATAAGATTTTTCACCTGAGAATTCCGAACCTCCCCAACTATTTGATACCACTTGAGCACCATGAGCACTGGCATAATCAATGGCTGCAACTAAATCCCCGGTAGAAGTAGACTTGGCAACACAGAGCAGAATTTTGGCAGATGGCGCTATTGCGTGAGCCCACTCAACGTCCATAGCTGTTTCAAGAGCCCAACCACTATCGGTTTTGTTAGGTTTACCGGTTGGATAAGCAATTGTTAAATTAGACTGAGAGAGTCCAAATTTGCTAGAAAAAGCAGATAAATCGTTTTGCATTGTCGGACTACCATATGCATCCACAATTGCTATAGTTTGTCCCACACCTGTAGCTGACACTTGGTTTAAACCGTAGGCATTTCTAATTTGGGATGGAGTGTAACCTACTGGACCCGAGGAAGATAATCTTTTTACTTTAATCAATGGTTTTGCATTCCAAGTGGTTTGTGTCTTTGTCGTAATTGATATGGATGAAGACTTAGCTAACGTATTAGCTGAAAGTAATGGTGTTGAAAAAATAAGCCCAAATAAAAGTAATGATTTTAATGTTTTGTTCATGAAATAGCTCTTATTCGTTGCTTTTGTGTGGTGGAAAGCAAAATATACTGGCAGAATGCATCTTGCTTGGGATTTCACATAACGTAAATAAGCTAAACTATAAAATTCATAATGGACGTTGTGGTTCTTATGTTTTTCCATTAAAAACAGCGTAAACTTTAGAAATTCAAAAGTCAGAAAACGGGTAAAAAACACCATTTATTTTTGTACCATTTTTTCATTTTTTTCATTTCAATTTCAAAAAATATAAATCGAATCCTAAAATCTAAAATATGGTATAGAAAAAGAGCTGTTCATAGTGATTTAAAAAATCGCTAATTCAACAGCCACTATTCAAAACACATCTAATGGTATTACTCATATTGCCACAAATCAAAATTCTTTTTTACTAAATAAATAATTACCTAATAAATATAATATTATACTCAAAATTGGTACTACTAATATCAATAAATTTGAATAAGGAAATTTTATTGTTTCAATCATATCAGTCCCTATAAAATACTTAGATACTCCTATAAAACTTCCACAAACTATATAAGTGTTAGGAATTAGTATACCTAAATGTGTATGAGATACTAGAAATCCTATAATTGATAAGATTATTCCAACAGAAATATTTCCAATAAAATTTTTATTGTACATAGAAATCAAATGCTGAAAACATACAAAAGGTATAGAATATAAAAAGCCTATAATCGGTGCATAAATCACATAATTTCTAAAAGATTGTTTTGGTACTAATATATTACAGAAAATCAACAGACAAATGACTAATATAATAATGTTAAAAAAAACAATTAATAAAGTAGTCATTATCTTGCTAAGATAAATCTTGCTTAATTTAATAGGTGAATAACATAAATTAAGTATATTATTTTTTTTATATTCTAAACTCCATTGTATGGATATTATTATTGTAATTGCAAGTGGAAAAGTTAAACCTGCATACAAAAGTAATGTTTGATTATAAATAGCATCCCATAAATCTGTAGTTTCTACAAAACCTCTATATATATTAATTAATCCTATAACACACATAACTAGTGGTACTATAAAAGATAAACTTATTGATTTTAAATTTTTTATTTTAAATAACTCACATTTAATAAGTTTTAGCATAATTATTCCCCCTGAATATCTATACAATTAAATATAATTATACCTACAAATGTAAATACTATAAAGCTTATACAAGAAAAAGATATAGAAGTTACTATCACTTCTCCATTTGCAATAAGAGGCATAGAATTTGCTATTTGAAGATAAGGAATTAACTTATTAATTGAAGGATAACGTAATAATAAAACAGAACAACATATAGCTGCAATATTTATTGAAGTTAAAAATGTAGCTTTTCTAGTTAATGAAAATAAAAATCCCTGTAGACCTATAATCCCAAAGCAACAGAAAAGTTGCATCCACATATATCGAATTACTAAAGGTATATCTATATTACGAGATAATGAAAAACTATATCCTATAACAACAAGTACTACACCTTCTAATAAAATTGATATTATTGTACATATTAATATAGAAATTAATTTAGATAAATAGTATTTGCTCCTACTTATTGGACAAGAAAGTATATGCGTTAATAAATTGTTTTGTATATCTATACAAAATATAGATATACTATTTATAATAATAGATAATAGTAGTATAATAGGCCAAATTAAAGACAAATGGTTTTCTACTAAAAGTGATTGAAAACCATCAGTAATTATAGGTGAATACTTAGATATTATAGTTCCCTTTCTAAAAATAATATCCATAAGTATCATTCCTAATGATACAATTATTGGTAGTATAATTGTATACTTTATATAACTACTTTTTATTTTTATAAACTCTAACTCTATATATTTCATAAAATTCATAATTAGCTCCTCTCTACAAGTAGAACAAATATGTCTTCTAAACTAGTAAGGTTAGGATATTTATCCTTTAAGTTTTTTAAAGAACCTTCATATAGTAAATTTCCCTTATCTATTATTCCAACATCATCTACCATAAGTTCCATTTCATTAAGTAAATGTGAACTTACAAAAACTGTTTTATTATGATTTTTTGCTAGCGAAATAATTAAGTTTCGCATTTTTTTTATTCCAATAGGATCTAAACCATTAGTCGGTTCATCTAAAATTAAAAGATCCGGATTATTAATAAGAGCCTGTGCAATCCCAAGTCTTTGTTTCATGCCTATAGAAAACTTACCAGCTTTTTTATTCTTATTATCATAAAGATCTACAATTTTGAGAACTTCATCAATTCTTGAATATGCTACATTCTTCATAATCGCCCCAATTTTTAAATTTTCATATGCAGATAAATTATCATAATAAGAAGGTAATTCAACTAATGCACCTATTCTATTTAAAATTTCAATTCTATGTTTTTTTAAATCATAACCAAAAATTTTTACATCTCCCGTATATTTTTCAATTAAACCTAATATAATTCGGATTGTTGTAGATTTACCAGCTCCATTGGGTCCTAAAAAACCATATACAGTTCCAACTTTAATATGCAGATTGATTTTATTAAGAACTTGGTTATCTTTGTAAGATTTACTTAAATTATCGATAGTTAATATATCATTTTTCATATCTATTCTCCTCGTAAATTTAATTGTTACATAAATGATATCATGCAAACCTTAATTGTACTTAAACTTAAACTTATGTAAACCTTAAATTTACATTTCGCATGCTAAAAATGGTATTTCGTTATAAAATTAGATTACTATTTTTTAAAATTCGAATTATAATTTATTGTTTTATACATTAATCATAAATATAGCCAATGCATAATAAGGCTATCACATAAAGTATTTCCCATAAATATGTTGGAAATTATTACATGTAAAACATATGTTTACATATAAATATGGTATAATATTTATAGGGCGGTGAAATGATTTGAGTGACTTAACTAATAAAAAAATTATGGTTATTGATGATGAAAACTCTATATTAGTATTATTATATACAGTGCTAAAAAAGGAAGGATTTACAAATATAAAAGTTTCAACTGATAGTATATCTGCCGTAGAAATTTGTAAAAAATACAATCCAGATATAATAATTTTAGATATAATGATGCCTAACATGAATGGATTTGATGTATTTAAAAAAATTAGTACATTTATGGATGTACCTATACTTTTTTTATCAGCTAAATCTGATGAAGTTGATAAAATATTAGGTCTAGGTTTGGGAGCAGATGATTATATAACAAAGCCTTTTTCACCTAAAGAAGTTGCATTAAGAGTAACGTCACATTTAAAAAGAATTGAAAAAACAAAAAGTTATTTGAATACTAAAATTGATATTTTTAAAACAAAAGATTTCGTTATTAATTTTTCTAAAGGTGAAATAATTAGAAAAGAAATTAAATATACATTAAGAGCTAAAGAGCTGAAATTACTAAGTACGTTAGTATTTAATAGAAATATAATACTATCCAAGGAGAAACTAATAGAAACCGTTTGGCAAGAAAATTTTGATGGATATAGTAATACACTGATGGTTCATATAAGGAAACTTAGAGAAAAGCTTGAGACCAATCCATCAAATCCTAAATATATTGAAACAGTTAAAGGTATTGGATATAAATTCAATGCTTAGGAGTTATATATGAAAAGTAGAAAAGCACCATATATTAAAATTTCATCACTTTTCCTTAAAAGCATGGTAATGTTAATGTTTATTTTAATATTACCTACTATGTTTATTATTTCAGAATTATTTGCCAATTCCAATTTAGAATTTAGTACAAATACCTATAGTAAACTCATTAATGAAAATATTCAAGAGAAAGATAGACAGCTTTTCTTAACTAAAAAAGCGAAAAAAATACTTTTAAATAAAAACATATGGATTCAAATTGTTGATAATTCATTAAAGGAAGTATATTCGTATAATAAACCATATCAAATTTCAACTTCTTATACCCCTATAAGCTTTATTAACGCATACAAAAATGCAATTAAAGGAAGTACAGTTTATGTTTTTGAGACAAAGATGCACGGCTTAAAATATTCATATTTTTTAGGCTTTCAAAGCAATATAGCTAGCAAATATAACATGACATTTAATCCATCAAAAGTAAGGATACTTATGCATAATATAATATTCATTTTAGCTATTGATTTAATAATGATAGTTGGTTTTGCATATTTATATTTTTCGAAAAAATTGGGCAAGCCAATGGAAAAAATTATTAATTGCATAATTGATTTATCTAAAGGAAATTATAATATTGAGATTGAAGATAACAGTATATATAAAGAAATATTTAGCTGTTTAGATTCATTAAAAAATATTTTAAAAGAAAATAAAGAAAAAAAAGATTTATTTGATAAGTCAAGAGAAAAATGGATCTCATATATAAGTCATGATATGAAAACACCATTATCATCTATAAAAGGATTTTCAGAATTATTAAAGGATGATAATTATACATTTTCAGTAAAAGAACGTAAAAGTTATTGTAATATAATTTATGAGAAATCACTATATATAGAGGATCTTATAAACGATTTGAATTTTAGCTATAAAATTAAAAATTGTACTATAAATTTGAACTTAGAAAAAATTAATTTAGTTGATTTTTTAAAAAAGATTATAGATGAATTATTATTAAACCCGAAATTTAATGAAAAGCACATTTATTTTAAAAGTTATAGTAAAAACATAATTGTATTAGTAGATATTAATTTAATGAGAAGAGCATTTTCAAATTTAATAGTAAATTTTTTGATATATAATAATAAAAATACAAAAATTGTATTAGAAATAGTAGAAGAAACTAATTATATAAGAATTATATTGGAAGATAATGGAAGAGGAATGAGCGAAGAAGAAAAAGCTAATGCATTTCAACAATATTTCAGAGGAACCAATACAGCTTGTAATCCAAATGGTTCGGGATTAGGAATGGCTATAGCAAATGAATTAATTAATTTGCATAATGGAAAGTGCTTTATAGAAAGTGAAAAGGGAGTTGGTACAACATTAAAAATAATATTAGCTAGAAATTAGGAGAGTATATGTGACTTTGTGTAAAATAGATATGCTTATATTATTCCAAATTTATCATTTAACTATACTAAAAAATGTCCATAAATTTAGCTTTTGCATAAATCTATGGATATTCCTAAAATCTTTAGATGTTTTATATGAAAATTGACCATATTGGTAGTGCTCTAAAACACATATAATAATTTGATTGCTTACAAATTTTAGATATTATAGCCGAAAACCCAAGATGATCTTTAACTAACTTATTAGTTTCAGTATCATTTTGTAGAGCATTTAATACACTTTTTATACAAATTTGATTACTGTCATTTAAATTCCTAGATATTTTTTCTGCAGTACATCCACCTTTACATATATATATAAACTTACATAAATTACATTTTTTATATATTTTGTTTTGAAATACATTTTTTGTAGTTCTTAAATTATAATATAATTTTTTAAAGGAATTAGAAGTTACATGTTCTAACTTTATATTTGAATCAATTAAAGGACATAAACCAATATATCCATCTGAAGTTAAGGAAATACTAGAATTACCAGCAGGACAACAGGTAATCATATCATCAGTTAAGTTTTTCAAATCATAATTAATTTTAGTTTTTTTATAATTATGTGCAACCTTTATCATTTCTTTTAAAGCCTCAACGTAAAAATCCTCGTTTATATTAATCTTTTTAGCCATTCCAATAGGAACAACAGGAATAGCTCTAAAAAATTTAGCCCCATTTTCAAAAGCTATATGAGCTACATCTTTAATATAATGTATATTATCTGGCATTAAACTCATTCCAATACCAGATGGAATATTATATTTTTCTAGAGATTTCAAACTATCTATAACTTTGGTAACGATATTATCAACGCCTCTAAATGTTTTCATTTCTTGATTAGATGGATAGTCAAGCGATATTCTTATAAATTTTATGTTTTTATAATTAGATAATTTCTCACATAATTTATCATTTATCATTAATCCATTAGTAAGTATAGAAACTGATAGCTTGTACTTATTAGCTAAAGCTAAAGTATTCCAAATATTTTTACTAAGAAGAGGTTCGCCTCCTGCAATTATTAAAATTTTACATCCCATACTTGAAGCTTCTTTTAATACACTACTAATTGTTTCTATGTTAATCTCATTATTAATATTAATATTAGTATCATACCCACATTCGATTCCACAATGCATACATTTTAAATTGCATTTTTTTGTTAATTCAAAATTTAATGTTCGTAATTCACTCATGATATATCTCCTTATCCGATAAATATATATATTAACTGAAAACATATACTATATTATACTTATTTATACATATAGTCAATAATTTTCCCAATAATACAAATTATATATCACTTGTATTTTCTACAATTTTGTATTATTATTGTATTTGTTGGCAATATATTGCTTTAATATATTATAATAGAAAGGGGATGGAAAAAATGAAAAACTTTGAAAAATTAGACATGGAGGCTTTGAAATCAATTGAAGAAGTTTCTGAAGAAGATCTAGTTAAACTGGTAGGATCTATGGGGCCAGGTGCTATAGAAACAATATCTCATGAATGCAAATATAACACATGGGGATTTTTAGCAACTTGTTGTGGTTGGTAATTATTGAAATTATATATTAAGGATGTATGTACATGCATCCTTAATGTACATGCATTCTGAATGCCTATTATTATCTAAAAGGAGTAATATTATTATGCAAAATTTATTAATAGACTTATTAAATAGTAAAAAATGGTATGATGGTTACAACATAGAAGAAAAAAACAATTTAAATGAAGGATTAATTAGTTCAGAAAGTGAAAGTTGGATTAATTATCTAAAATCTATATTTTCACAAAATCCTAATAACTTAATTGATAATATTTTAAGTGACATAGACACACATAATATTGTGTTTTTCCCATTTTTAAAGCCATTCCTTCAAAAAAGTATATCAGAAATAGATAGTACATTGAAACAATATAGTAATTTAATTAATATAAAAAAAATACATATATCATTAATAAAAAGTATTTCTCAATCTATAATGAATTTGGCTCATAAAACATTAATATATGAATTAAATAAAGAAAGATTAAATCAAAGATTAAAAGGTAATACTCCCGAGAATAGGTATAAATTTTTCATTGAAAATAATCTAACAAATTATACGGATATATTGAAAATGTTATTAAATTATCCTGTTTTATCTAAACTAATATGTGAACTTATGCAAAATAAAATAACAAATCTTTCTATCGCTATAGAAAGATTATGGAATGATAAAAAATTAATAGAAGAAAATTTTAACTTTAAGTTAAATGAAATAGTAGCTATTGAAGAAATGGGAGACTCTCATAATGGAGGAAATACAGTTTTAAGATTTATTGATAAATGTAATAAAAATATTATTTATAAACCTAGATCATTATATATAGATGTATTTTTTCAAGAACTATTAACATGGTTCAATAAAAATGGTGTTCTTAATAAATTTAAAATTATGGGTATAGTACCAAAAAAAGGCTATGGTTGGCAAGAATACATAAATCACCAGCTATGTACAGATGAACTAGAAGTAAAAAGATTTTTTCAAAGGCAGGGACAGTATCTTGCTATTTTTCATATGTTAAATGCAACAGATTTTCATTATGAAAATATAATTTCTAATGGAGAACATCCATTTTATATAGATTTAGAATCACTGCTTCACCCAATTTTAGAAATAGATACAGATGATAACATTGCTATAAGAAAATGCACAGATATTTTAAAAGGATCTGTTATTAGAACGACTCTTCTTCCATTATTATATACAGATAAATTGTACAGTTTTGATGTCAGTGGTTTGGGTGCTCGAGGATCTCATAAAATTGAAATATTTAATATAACTAATAAAAATACTGATATTATGAAAATGGAAAAACAATTTATTAAAATTAATTCAGAAAGTCATATTCCTGCTATAAAAAATAACAAGTACTATTCTGAAAATAATATAGATGAGTTAATTAAAGGTTTTAAAAATTGCTATGCTATTATAATGAAAAATAAAGATTGTTTAATATCTATTTTTACCAACAAGCTACAGAATATAAAAGTTAGAGTGATACTTAGAACTACTGCTTTATATAGTAAATTTTTAGATGCTAGTATCCATCCTAAGTATCTTATAAATTGTAAAGATAGAACATTATTATTTAATTTAATAAAAGATGACAAGTCCTTAAACTTTGTATCGGATTTAGAATGCAAAGCACTAATGAAACAAGATATTCCTTACTTTTACTGTAAATCTAATGCTAAGAACTTATATTCAAAATATGGTAACAAAATGAATTTTCTTAAAAATACACCTTTAGATAATATTATAAAGAAAGTATCAATGTTTTCAAATAAAGATTACTCATATCAAAAATATTTTATAGAAAAGTCCTTATTAGTAAATAAGTCTGTTATTGAAGAAAAAACCACCTTAAAATCAATTCATTTAAAAGGATTGACTGAAGATGTTAATATAAAAAATTATTGTAGAGAAATCTTCCTTAAAGAAGCTATTACCATAGCTGATAAACTTGAGAAAAGTGCTATTAAGGGTGATGATGGAACTATATCATGGATTTGTATAAATATGGATGGGTATGAACATATGCAATTTGATATCTTAGATAATACATTATATTCAGGTATTGCAGGTATATGTTTATTCTATGCATATTTAAATAAAATAACTAAAGTTGATAGCTACTTAACTATAGCTAAATCATGTTTAAAAACTATGCTGTATCATACGGTTAATAAAGATATGACAAATATTTCAGCTTTTATTGGTGATGGATCAACTTTATATTGTCTAGCCAATCTTTATATTTTATGGAATGAAAGTTGGATTTTAGATGAAATAATTAAATATTTAAAAAATATAAAAAAATATATTAAAAGTGATACTACATATGATTTTTTAGGTGGTTGTGCTGGTTTATTAAGTGTATGTATAGACATATATAATAAGTTTCATATTAAAGAAGCTTTAGATATTTCTATATTATGTGGAAATCATTTAATTAACAATTATACAAGTATGGGCAAAGGAATTGGTTGGGTTAACAAACATGAAAAAACTCCACCTTTGGCAGGATTAGCTCATGGTAATGCTGGAATTTGTTATTCACTAATAAAGTTATATAGTGTAGTAAAAGAAGAAATTTATTTAACCAAAGCTTTTGAAGGTATAACCTATGAAGATTCTTTATATAGTAAGGAGTTAAATAATTGGAGGGATTTACGTAAGTTTGATTTATCAACCATAAACCAAGAACCTATAGCTTGGTGTAATGGAGCAATGGGTATTGGACTAGCAAGATTATCAACATTAAGATATTATAAAAATGATATAATAAAGCAAGATTTTATTAATGCATTAAATAAAACTATTGATGATAGTTTTATTGATGTAAACTACTGTTTATGTCATGGAGATTTAGGAAATATTGAGATGCCATTAATGGCATCAATTATATTAGATGATTCTAAGTTAAAAAGACAAGTTTACTTAAAGGCAGCATCAATTATAAATGATGTTAATACTAATAATAAGCATTGGAAATGTGGAATACCTGGTCGATATGAGACAGAGAGCTTTATGATTGGAATATCAGGAATAGGATATGAACTTTTAAGACTTTATGATAACAAAATTCCTAATATACTAATACTTGATATGTTAGAGAAAAATTTGTAGGTGAAACATATGAATATATTTAAGAAAAATCATAAATGGCGTATACCAGTTGTTCAGCAATTAACTCAATATGAATGTGGATTAAGTTGTTTAAAGATGATGCTATCTTATTATAAATATGATATTTCTATGAATGAGCTAAGAAAATATTTTGATTCAAATGTAAATGGGATTTCATTGTTTGATTTAAAGTCAGTTGCTATAAAGTTAAATTTAGATGTATATATAAAAAAAGTGGATATCTCAATTTTGTTTAATCTAAAGAAAATTAATCCATTTATGATAACATGGAATAATAATCATTATGTGATTTTAGAAAAAATAGTTAAAAATTATTGTATTATAGTTGATCCTAACAGTGGAAGAGTTAAAATCTCACATGATGAATTTAAAAAATCATTTTCTCAACACATAGTTTTGTTAGAGCCAAATAAAAAGTTTGTACCATTAAAAAATAAAAACAGAATATTAAATTATTTAAAAGATATTTTGGAGTATAAAAGTATTATAATATTTATTCTAGTTTTTTCAGGATTACTACAATTAATATCTATTGGAACACCTGTATTAACTCAAAATATTGTAGATAATATAATTATATCTCCACTATACTCTGTATCTACACTCATATACATTGCATTACTATTTATATTGATGCAATTATTTATAACATATTTTAAAAATAGATTAATAATATTGTTTCAAAAAAAAGTTGACCAACAACTATTAGATAGATTTGTAAATCATTTGATTAAGTTACCATATAAATTCTTTCAATTAAGAACTTGTGGTGATTTAATGCAAAGATTAAGTAGTAATACTATTATTAGAGATGTTCTTATTCAAAAAATACTACCTGGATTTATGAATATAATTCTAATATTTATTATATTTATATATATGTTTATCCAATCGCCATTACTTACTTGTGTAGTAGTATTATTAGGCTTATTACAATTTGGAATAATCCTAATAAGCAAATCAAAAATGAAATTGTTAGCTCAGTCTCAGGTAATGGCTCAAACAGAATCCTACACTTTTTTAACTGAACTTATAAATGGTATTGCTACAATAAAGACTTTGGGTGTTGAAAAACACATATCAAATGAATGGGAAAAAATACTGTCAAACCAAATTGATAAAGTAGCTAAAAAATCTAAATTTCAGACCAATGTAGATTTAATTACAAATACAATAATGTCATTTGCACCATTATTTATTATTTTTTTAGGGATATCCCAAGTACAAAATAAATCTATAACTATTGGGAAGCTATTTGCATTTCAAAGTTTAACCACCTCTTTCTTAAGTCCAATAACTTTTTTAGCTACAATTATAAATGACATTACACTATTAGTAGTATTACTTGAGAGAATTTATGATGTCTTAGATGAAGAAGCAGAAATCTATGACAATAAGATAACTAAAAATTTATTAGGTAATATAAGTGTTAATGCTCTAAGTTTTAGATATTCTGAAAATAGTCCATATATATTAAAAAATATATCCTTAAATATTAAAAATGGTGAAAAGGTGGCTATAGTTGGAAAATCGGGTTGTGGAAAAAGCACTTTGGGTTTGATTTTATGTGGTTTATATAAACCTACAAATGGTTGTATAAAAATTGATGATACTTTTTATAATAGTATAAGCAAAAATTCTTTTAAAAATACTTTTGGTGTTGTAATGCAGGATGATTTTTTATTTAATAAAACTATTTCTGAAAATATATGTATGGGAATTGACAACGTAAATTTTAAAGAAATAGAAAATGCAGCTAAAATAGCTGCTATACATGATGAAATTAAAAGCTTGCCTATGGGGTATAACACTCTATTATCAGAATCAGCTACAAATTTATCAGGAGGTCAAAAACAGAGACTTTCAATAGCAAGAGCAATAATTAGAAAGCCTTCAGTTTTATTGTTAGATGAAGCTACTAGTTCACTGGATTCATTAACTGAAAAAATAATAACTGATAATATGAAAATGTTAAATTGTACTCAAATCATAATTGCGCATAGATTAAGTACCATTAAAGATGCAGACAAAATAATCATTTTAAATAATGGGGAAATTTTAGATATAGGTAGTCATGATGAGTTGTTTAATAAATGCTCATATTACCAAAAATTATATGAGCATAGTTAAATTATATTTTTCAATTAATATTCAACCGTAAATCAAGTATATCAATAATTTTGTATAAACTTTCATAAAAATTTTAAAATTAACTATTTAGTAGGTATATTAAAAGTGGCATAAGAACAGCCATCAGTTGTTTTAGCTATCTTAATTTCTAAAGCTTCAACTCTTAGTCCCCTGTTATCTGTTCCATCACTTACATAGTTTTGCCAACCAATGTTTTGAACATGACCTCTATAAGTGACACCCTGGTGTTGTAGCTGCTTGTACCACTTTTGCATTTGATAGTCTAAATGCCGATAAACCTAACAACACTGTAAGTGCTAATGATAATATTTTTTTTACTTTTCATTAAAAATACATCTTTTACTGATATAAAAAAACGCTATACCTTATATTATAAAGGAAAGGTAAGATGTTTTTTATGAAAGAGATAACATCATATTTTAAAAAGTTTGAATGTACAAGTGATGGCAAGAAATTATGATTTTAATGATGCCACGGAAGAAATGTGTTTTGCTAAAACAAAGGTTAAAGGGAAATATTCTTACATTGGTTAGTTACTAAATCTCTTTGGAAGATGTGACGGTATGAATGAGCATGGGCTTGCAGCATGTAAAGCAAGCAATGGATTACCAGTTGGACAACAATAGCAATAAAACTTACTTGAGCGCAACAAATCATGTGTTGTTTCCTGAATTGAAAGTATAGGAAAAGATGATTATAACGAATTCAGAAATACGTAATGATGTTATAGTAAAAACTTTGTTGTAATGACCTTAAAGGACTACTTTCAGCGTCATATCCACAAGGATTGTGTTGTCACTATTATGAGGAGTTTTTTAGTACACTTCGTTCTATAATTTTTGATGTAACTGATGGAACTATTGAGATGACATTTGGTTCTCCACAAAGCAATGAATGGCAAACATTCACAATTAAATCAAATGAAGAACAAGAATATATGGTTAAATTACCATACGAAAGAGCAGATAAAGCATTTTAGTGAATATATTCGTTTTAGACGACTTACTGAAGCTGCAAAGTCATTATTATATACTGAAAAGAAAATATTAGATATTGCCGTTTCTTTACACTTTCAGTCTCATGAAGCATTTACTCGTGCTTTTAAAAATAGATATGGTGTACCTCCTAAGAAATATAGAAACAATCGTATTGATACACTGATTGGTAATATGATGCAGCTAGATGCATATGAGTTAGTACATCGAAATAGCAAAATAACCTTAACTCCTGAAATAATTATTGTACCAAGTAAAACAATAATGGGTATTCGTTTTGAAACAAGTGTTGCTAATAACCAAAGCATTAAACAGTGGGAAATACGCAAAATTTGTTCATACAGGAACAGTAAATACTCTTTACATGACTTATAGGTATATTTGGGTACATGGTTTCCAAACAGTAATAAGCAACTTGATATGCGTGATGACTTCGAATGCTATACAGAACGATTTTTAGGTACTAAAAACGAAGAATCACAAATTGATATTTATTTCCCTATTGTGTAAGCGTGATGTGGCTCATTTTTTATACGTAAGTCGTCTGTCACCCGTTATATGTATAGCATAGGCAATTCCTATATTTTTATAATTCATTCATGACAGAATCTAGAACTAATTTTGTATTATTATAAAAATCAGGATTAGATTTTTTATAATTTTCGTTATTTTTAAGTAAATAGCTTATTGTATCACTCATAGACTGATTACTGTATGAGTTTGATGAATTATTTGAATTGTTTTTAATTGATTCCCTATTAATTTCATTTAATATATGAGAGTCATTAGTTATATTAGTAACAGAATCTGAAAAAGTATTTTTTGTATTTTCATTCTTAGTATTTTTAGAAGTTACACTATAATTATTATAGTTTGATAAACTATTTGTTGAAATCACATTCATAGGTTTTCCTCCTTAATTTGCATTAACAGTTAGTGTAATTGTATCAGAAATCATTGGATACTGACCTGTACTCGTTGGATTTTCTGTAGAATAAATTTTATGTATAAATTTATTTTGACTGATTATTTACAATCAGCCTTTTCTAAATTAGATTTTAATTCAGCACAAAAATCAAAAAAATTTGAAGGAACTAAGTCTGGATGTTCTTTAGCTGTTTCTGTTATGTTATCTACATAATTTATGAATGACATACTTGAATTAGGCATTAGATTTATAGATGATTTACCCTCAACATACATGGATGGACTGATGTCTGTTGAGGGTAAGTCATCATTTATAATTTTAATATAAATAGTGATTTTTTCTTGTATTAAGCTAGAATCATCTTTTTATAAATTGGTTATTAATACCAGGTACTGTAGGCAATGGATTATTAGCGGACGTTGCTGTTACATTCCCACGTATAACTATTGCACCAGAATATATGTTGCAATTTCCTGTTGTTGTACAATCTGTAAAAGTAAATACATGTCCATTACCAGGATTGTAAGGAAAATTAAAGTTAGCCTTAATAGTTTTTTGATTAGCGTTAAGCGTGTTATTTGCACCATTTTGATAAGCCTTACAATTAGTAAGAGATAAAGATGCGGCACTATTATTTTGAGCAAATCCAGCTGCTTTATTGTCATAAGAAGCACAGCCAGTTATTGTAACTGCTTCATCAGTTCCAATTAAATCCCAACCATCATCTGAATTGTTATAAGAGTTACAACTTATAAATTTATTTCCTGCTCCTGCTGCAAGTTTACATGCAAATCCATCTGCATTTGAACCCTTTGTACCTATGTCGTAGTTATAAAATGAAAAAGAACCTTGTACTAAATTGTTGTGAGCACCTGCTGTAATTTGTAATCCTGCATCATTATTGTTATCTGTTTTACAGTTTGTGATTGTATTGTTATTAGATGCAGTACCTTTCATTAATATACCATTATCACCAGCATTAGAAACTTCTATATTGTTTAGTTCCCAGTATTAATTGGTGATGTTAATTCCATAAGAACTATCTCCATCTGGTTCACCAGTAAAATCAAGTTTAACTTGTATCTTTGCTGTATCTGATGATTTTAATTTTATAGTTTTTCCTGCAGCTCCATCTTTATTTAATACAATAGGTGCTGTTAGTTTGTAGGATGAGCTAGTAAGCAAAATTGTATCACCAGGTACAGCTCTATTTATAGCTGCCTGGATAACTGTGGAATCATTAGAAGTACCGGTACTTGCTACTGGTATAAGTGCTGAGGCTGCATATACATTGTTTGTTAATTGTGGAAGTGAAAATAAGGAAATAGACATTACCACAGAAGCTAATAGACATACTGTTTTTTCATTAATAAAAACCCCTTTTTGTAAGTTTTTTTGTTAACGTTAACGTATTTCCGCTACTCATAACAACTTGTTATGTTACAATTATATACTAATATTAAGATAACAATTTTATATAACTTAACTCCAAAAAACAACAACTTCATTTGTTGTTTCATCTATATATGTCATATACCTTATAGAACTTTCAAACTGACTTCTAGACATATTTATAAATTTAGAAGTATCCCATGGATTTATTACTACTACAGTGTCGTTAGTTACACTCTTTATTGAGTATGAGTGAGCTCCATTCCCTATAATCCCTTTACTTGGATCAGCTATACTAAAATCACAGGCAGCTGTAATACCCTCTCCAGAGCTACATTTTGAAATCATAGTATTCATCATATTCGTTTTAGCAGTAGCTCCACTAACGGTATTTTGCCCAAATCCTGTCATTTCGGTGAATACATCACAAGCAAAACAACCATTATAAACATTCATGGCTTTTTGTAATCCAGCTTCTATAACTCTAGCATCAAGGTCTCCGGTTATATATGCATTGGCTACATCTGTCTTCGATACTTTCTGTTTTCCAGAACCGAAATTTAGTGTATAACTACCATTAGTATTAACTGAAATCACTTTACTTAAAAAATTCACACCAAATTTACTATTAGCAAATGCCTGTATTCCAGAAACAGCACCGCAATCATTAGCAGCTCCCTGGTGAAATGTGCTTAGTCTCCCATCAAGTTGAGTTGTCGGATTACCTATTGTTCCTGCAAAAGCAGAAACCGGTGTAAATAGAGTACCTGCAACCAGCGCTAAAGATAGACATGAAATAATAACTTTGATTTTGATTTTTTTCATTTTTAAATCCCCCTAGTAATATTAGGTAGTGTAAATTTATTTACACTACCAATTAAAAACAGGAGGATGATATTATGAATAATATTTCATTAGACGCTATAAATCAATTTGGGGAAGGAATAGAAAAAGATATAAATTCAGGTGTGATAAAGCTTAATGCACATCTTGAGTGGGAAGATGGTACTAAAAATAATGTAACTATAAGAGAGTTTTCTCCTATATCTACTGATGAACCAGAATTACTTGGGGGCACAAATAAAGCACCTAATCCAGTTGAATATCTATTATCAGGAGCTGCCGCTTGTTTTTCAACTACATTTGAAATTTTAGCAAGTCAACAAGGTATTAAGCTAGAAAAAGTTAGTACAGATATTGAAGCAGATGTTGATTTTGCTATATTTTTCGGAATCAAAGATGGTGAGCGTAGAATTACAAATCTTACTATAAAATTGAATGTAGTTTCTTCTGCACCTAATGAAAAAATAGAAGAAATAGCAAATACTGCATGTTCATCATCTATAGTATTAAATAGTCTTAAGGCAAAGGTAAAATTAACTGTTTAAAGATAAGTTATTGGATAAAGAAATTGTTTTATAATCCCTTTGTAATATTCATTGCAAAGGATTATATGTTATTGAGGATTAAAAATGATTATAAAATTCACGTAAGGAGCGAAATATCATAATGATGAATGTAAATATTGAAAAATGTATCGGATGTGGACAATGTGTTAAGGATTGCTTTGCGAGTACTATAGAACTAGTTGATGGTAAAGCTAAGATTAACAATGAAAAATGTATTAAATGTGGACATTGTATTGCTATATGTCCTAAAGGCGCAGTACGTATAGATGAGTATAATATGGAAGAGGTAAAGAAGTATAATAAAGATGAGTTTTCAGTAGATGCTGATAACCTTCTAAATTTCATTAAGTTTAGAAGAAGTATAAGACAATTTAAAGATAGACAAGTAGAAGAAGAAAAAATTCATAAAATTATAGAAGCTGGTAGATATACTGAAACTGGAGCTAATGCGCAGGATGTATCATTTACTGTAGTAAGAGAAAGAATACAGGAATTAAAAGGATTGGCAATAGAGAGTTTAAATGAAAAAGGAGAGAACTTGCTGAATAATCCGACTCCAGAAACTATGCATTATCAAATGTTTGCAGAGATATGGATTAAAATGTATGAGGAATTTAAAACAAATCCTAATGAGAAAGATAATCTATTCCACAATGCTCCTGCATTAATAGTAGTTACAGCTGATTCAGAGGTGGATGGTGCATTAGCTTCTTCAAATATGGAGCTTATGACTAGTGCGTTAGGTCTTGGAACATTTTTTTGTGGATTTTTCGTAATAGCTGCAGAAGATAACAAAAATATTATGGAGTTACTTGGGGTAAAGGAAGGTAAGAAGATCGTAACCTGCATGGTAGTCAGATATCCAGGTGTGAAATATTTTAGAACTGTGCCAAGAAAAGAAGCAACTATAAATTGGAGATAAGGAATTTATAGTTGCTTAAAAAATATAGCAAGAGTGTTTATGCTAATATAGAGATATATTCCGTACGTGTACGAAATATATTCTGAAAAAATTTGTTTTGGGTACTAAATAAAATGTACAAATTAATTCAGATACTAGAATAAAATAATAAGATTTTACAGGTGATTAATATGTTTAATTCTATAAGAAAAAGATTAATTTTTAATTTCGTTTTAATTGCAGCAATAACAATCTTGATTTGTACATCCTTTTTTACATATCAAATGATAAATGAAATACAAAACCAAATGAAATCTGATGGAATTATTTTGGCCAATGATATAAAAGCAAACATTGAGAAGGCAGGAATAGAAAATACAGATGAAATACAGGCTATAATAGATGGCATATATGAACATACTGGTGGAGGATTATGTTATATAGATTTATTATCAAGAGATGAAACCCTTGTTGCAGGGACAGAAAAGAATTTTATTGGAAAGGAATTAAGGCGTATAGTGTAGTAGTACCAATTAAGGATAAAAATAATGTAGTCTATAGTCTTTCAATGGGGATTTCTATTGATAATATGCAAAAATCTATTAGAACTACAATTATAAAAAGTATAATTTGTGCTATTGTAGTTTTAATATTAGCTGCTTTTGCAGGAATGTATATAGGTAAACGAATTGCTGAACCTATAGAAAGCATTAAGGATACTATTGAAAAAATAGGTGATGGAGATTTAACTGTTGAATATCAAGTTACAAGTAAAGATGAAATGGGCAGACTAGCGACTGTTAGTAGCGAAACTACAAAAAGTTTTAGGGAACTTGTTAGAAAAATCAAGGTGATATCAGAAAGTTTAAGTGATTTATCTGAAAGTATTGAGAATGGTGGCAGTACAGTAGCATTATCTAGTGAAGAGATTGCCGTTTCAGTAACAAGTGTATCTCAAGAAGGTATAAAACAAACAGAGTCTTTAGAACGGGCTGTTGGGCTGTTAGAGAATTTTTCAATAGATTTAAATAATGCTGAAAACCAATTAGCTTTATTGGAAAGCGTTGGAAATAATATAAAAGAAGATACAAATGTAGGATCAGAAACTATAAATGCATTAGCTAGCACTATTGATGATATGTTAAATTCATTTTTAATAGGAAAAGCTAAAGTAGATAATTTAGATAAAACTATATCACAAATTAATTCCATAGTTGATGTTATAAATAGTGTAGCTAATCAAACTAATCTTTTAGCTTTAAATGCATCCATTGAAGCAGCAAGAGCAGGTGAAGCAGGAAAAGGGTTTTCAGTGGTAGCTGAAAAAATAAGAAAATTAGCAGAAGGGGTTTTAAAGTCATCAAAAAGCATAACTCAATTAATAAATACAGTAATGAAAGAAACATATGATGTTGCTAATACAACAGAATTTGTAACTAAAATTGTGGAGCAAAGCAGAATTGATATTAATAATGTTACGAATTCATTTAAGGGAGTTATTGAAAAAGTAAATGATATTCCTAGAGAAATTAATAAAGTACATGTAGTACTTCAAGGAACTATAAAAGGTAGAGATGAGATTTTAAATACAGTTGAAAATATAGCTTCAAAATCACAAGAAATTTCATCACTTTCCCAAGGAGTAACAGCCTCTACAGAAGAGCAAGCAGCTATAACAAATGAATTGTCTATAACAGCAAAGAAGTTAGTTAATATAGCATCTGTATTAGAAAAAAGTGTTTCGAATTTTAATGTATGATTTTAAGCTATGATAATAGATAATTCAATACGATGGAAATTTTGAGTATATTAGATATTTTGTATTTGAAATAGCTGCTAATCTTTATGGACAAAGTGGTTTCTTTTTATGTGAATGGTCGAAAGAATTGAATCATATCAATCATAAATTTTATAAGAATTTATTAAATGTAGATGAATTTTATAATGCAGTAATAGAAGCGTATTAATAAAAATTATACCCTGAAAAACTAGGAGCGTTAAAAAACTCCTAGTTTTTTCAATTCTACATACATATTATATGAAAGATTTATTTTATTATTAAGTAATCTTGTAGCACTTGAATGGGTAATACCTAATAATTTGGATAATTGCTCATAAGTTAAATTATTTTTAATCTTCCAAGTTTTGATTTTTTCACCGGGATTATTAAAGTATATTTCATAATACTCATGGAAATAATTATAAGGAAGATTGAACAATTTACATAATTTATCTATACTTATGGGTTTTGGCATGACGCTATGAACCTCCCAACCTTCTATTGTGCTACAATGCATATTTAATAAATCTGCCATTTCTTCTTGTCTTAAGTTATGGGTATATCTTAATTTGATGATTTTATCAGCGATAGTTGTCTCTGGTAATCCTTTATACAGCTCTTTATATAAGAAAAAAGCCTTACTTGTAAAAATTTTCCTGATTATCGCACTTTGGTATAGTGAGCTGGCGTGAATTTCGCAAGTTCACCTGAACGTGTACTAATTCATTGCCTTGATCCGGTTTTTGCATGCCAAAAGGTGGCATATACTAACATTGGAGAAGTTGTTAACATACAGGACGTTGTAAAAAATACAATAACGGGTGTAAAAGGGATTGGAGGGGTTCAAACACGAGGTAAGTGTAGAGAAGGATATCCAAAGTCCATATTCGTTAGATAAGTGAAACCTCAAGGCTGTATTTGCCGTGAGGTTTATTTTAGTGTGCCCGAAATGGGCACAATCTTGTGCGCAAGTTTGCTAAACAAAACGAAGCCCTAAACTATTGGAAACAATGGAAGAAGATTAAAACTAAACAGATTAATTGGATTTTGTAAAACAATTTAAGTAACATATCTTTCTTAATAAATTGTTTTTGATAAATAAGCCCATTTTAAAAAATCTACGGCTTTGCTAACGTGGGTAGAATTTGATACTATACACAGTACTTTGTTTTTTGTATCGAAATTTATGAATTTTAAAACAGGGAGGTTTTCCACATTTATACCATAAGGTTCATAAGCTTTGTCTGAATTTTTCATTTTCCATTTTACTAAAGAGGAATCTGGCACGTGGAGATTGAAAAAATCAGGTATAGCTGACAGTTTCATAAATAGACCCTTTTTAACATTGATATTAAAATCTTTTTTATCTAGTATTAAAATATCTGCATCTCGTGAACTAATTAAAGCTGAAAGTTTTTGATAAGCAATGGAGTTAGTATCATCCTTAGGATCATCGCTTGTTTGTAGAAAATCAAATGAAATATCCTCCTTTTTCTTGTCAGTTTTAATAAGAGTATCATCTGCTTTTTTTTTGAGTTGATCCTGTTTATCTGCGTCTACATATTTACCTAGTAATGTTATATTTAGAACCACCTTTTTGCTATTAATTATATTTATTGAAAAGAAGGTAATAGTTAATAACAACACTATTATTATTGTAATATGAAATTTATAATAATAAAAAATATAATTTATTTTTTCTTTGAAATTCATATTTCTAAGTCTTTCTTTTGTACTCAAATGTTCCATATTTTATTTACCTTCTTTTAATTTTATGAAATAGGATAGAAACGATATTATATGTTACTGTACAATAAATTAGATTGAAATACAATATGATTTATGAAAAAAATTAGTTTTTAAAACTAGAAAATTGATAATGATATAAAAAGTTGACAAGTAATATTTTAAATGATAATATAAAAATATAGTTTATGAATACGTATTCACAATGATAAAACAAACATTAAGAGAGGGTGAATTTTGTAGTAATTAACTAGCAGTTTCAAAATTAATAGTAAAGGAGTATTTCTATGACTTTAATTAAAACTGAAGGAAATGTAAAAAAATTAAAAAATAATAGTTTGATTAAACATGAAAATAAGATCAAAAAATTAAACTATATTAGGACAAACTATCAGCTATATTTATTTATATTACCCGCATTGGTGCTTACTATTATATTTAAATATGTACCTATGTATGGCACAATAATAGCATTTAAAGCCTTCAACCCTTTAAAAGGTATTATGGGAAGTCCTTGGATTGGTTTGGGTAATTTTAAGCAATTTGCAACAACCCCAGATTTCATGAATATGTTATTAAGTACTTTAAAATTGAGTGCTTATGGTCTATTGTTTGGTTTTCCAATACCAATTATTTTAGCACTTATGATGCATAGAATTAAAAGTGTTGGACTTAAGAAAAAGATGCAACTTATATTATACGCACCAAATTTTATTTCATCTGTAGTTATTGTAGGTATGATTTTTATTTTTTTATCTCCAATAGGACCTATAAATCAAATTATTACCCTATTTGGTGGCAAGAGTGTGAATTTTATGACCGAACCTGGTTGGTTTAGACCAATTTATATTATAAGTGGTATTTGGCAAGGTGCTGGATGGGCGTCTATAGTATATCTTGCGGGACTTTCCAATGTGTCACAAGATCAACTGGATGCTGCATTAATAGATGGAGCAAATATTTTTCAACAAATTAGACATGTAGATTTCCCTGCTATCAAAGCCATAACCGTTATACAGTTTATTCTAGCAGCTGGGAATATCATGAGTATTGGTTTTGAAAAAGCATTTCTAATGCAAACATCAATGAATATCTCAACCTCCGAAATTTTACCTACATATGTTTATAAGATAGGTTTGCAAATGGGAGATTATGGATATTCAACAGCTATAGGTCTTTTTAATGCTGTAATCAATGTAATATTGCTGATAGCTGTTAACAAAACAGTGGAAAAATTAAATGATGGACAAGGGCTATAATCACATCAATACAGGAGGAGAAAAATGTATAAGGGCATATCCAAAACTGATAGAGTTATATTAATTATAAATAATATAGTACTAGCGTTGTTAGTGATTTGTGTGTTAGTACCATTAATATATGTGGTAATTGCATCTTTTACAAAACCAAATGCAATGTTAAATAGTGGACTTACATTAAATCCATCTAATTGGACATTACAGGGTTACAAGAAGGTATTTAATGATCCAGAAATGCTGATAGGTTTCAGGAATTCAGTATTTTATGCAGTTGTGTTTTCATTTATCTCAGTTGTATTAACTTTGTTTGCTGCGTATCCATTATCCATAGAAAATTTTGTAGGCAGAAAAGTTCTTATGAGAATTTTTGTTATAACAATGTTTTTTAATGGAGGACTTATACCAACATATTTAGTAGTAAAAAATTTAAATATGTTAGATAGTGTTTGGGCAATTCTGTTACCAGGTGCTATTAATGTATGGAATCTTATATTAGCTAGAACGTATTTTCAAGGTATACCAAAGGAATTAAGAGAAGCTGCCACAGTTGATGGTTCAAATGATACTCAATATTTTTTCAAAATATTATTGCCATTGTGTAAACCTATAATTGCAGTATTAGTATTATATCAATTTGTTGGACAATGGAATTCATATTTTGATGCTATGATTTATTTAAAAAGTACTAATTTAGAACCATTGCAGATTGTACTTAGATCAATTCTAGTTCAAAATCAGGCTACTTCTAATATGGGAACTAATGCTTCTGATACAGCTCAGTTACAGCAAATAGCCCAGATGATTAAATATTCAAGCATTGTTGTTTCAAGTTTACCATTAATGCTAATGTACCCTTTCTTCCAAAAGTATTTTGAAGAAGGCATATTAGTTGGATCTATAAAAGGATAATAATAACATATAAATTTGTTTAAATCATCTTTTGTAGCATAAATAATATTGTTTATTGTATATGCTGCAATAGAGTTAACAATAAAGTTAATGATTTAAAATGTCAAAACAGTTTAAATAGGGGGTATTTAAATGAAAAAGATCAATTTGTTAGTAACATTAGCACTAGCTGTTAGCGTGCTTGCAACAGGGTGTGGATCAAGTGGGAGTACATCTGGCACAGGAAAAGCTAAGGGAGAAAACTCATCACCGGGATATGGACTTACTAATGTAAGCTTTCCTTTGAAAAGTAACGTTAGTTTGAAATTTTTAACACATAGTTCAGCCTTGGCACCTAGTGATCCTAATAAAAAGTTGATTTTTAAAAGGCTTGAAAAATCAACCGGTGTTCATATTAATTGGACTAATTATACTGATGATTCATTTAACGATAAAAGAAATTTGGAACTGGCAAGTGGAGACCTTCCAGACGCAATTTTTGATGCTGCTGGTCTTTCAGATAGTGATTTATTAAAATATTCGTCACAAGGTGTTATTGTTCCTTTGGATAAGTTAATAAATAAGGATATGCCAAACTTTAAGAAAATTCTTGATGCTAATCCTCAATATAAAACAATGATAACAGCACCAGATGGGCATATTTACTCATTACCATGGATTGAGGAACTTGGAACAGGGAAAAATGCTATTCAGGCTTTGGATGATATACCTTGGATAAATAAGAAATGGTTGGATCAATTAGGATTACCAATGCCATCAACTACAGCAGAGCTTGAGAGTGATCTTCTTGCTTTCAAAAATAACGCTGCGAAATTAGGCACTAATGTAATTCCAATGTCCTTTATGATTAATCATCAAGGTGAGGATCCTGCAATGCTTCTTGGGGCTTTTGGAAGTGGTGATAACGATGACCATTATATGGTTACAGATGACAAGAAAGTAGCTTATTCTACAGTTCAACCGGGGTTCAAAGAAGGAATAAAATGGATGAATAAACTTCAAAACGAAGGATTGATAGATAAGGAAGCATTCACTCAAGATTGGAATACTTATGAAGCAAAAGGTGCTGCTAAACGTTACGGATTGTACTTTACTTGGGATAAAACAAATATTTCAGGAACATCTAATGATTATGTTCAGTTACCTGCATTAAAGGGACCAGACGGACAGGTTAATGTACCAAGAACTAATGGTATTGGTTTTGAAAGAGGTAGAGCAGTAATCACAAGTTCAGACCAAAATCTTGACTTAACAGCTAAGTGGTTTGATCAATGTTACGCACCACTTCAATCAGTTCAAAATAACTGGGGTACTTACGGAGATAAAACAAAACAAAATATTTTTGAAATGACTAGCCAAGGGAATTTAAAACATTTACCACTAACAGGTAGTGCACCTGTTGAAGTAAGGCAGAAGACAAATGCAGGTGGACCGTTAGCAGTATTAAATGGTTATTATGGTAATCAAACTACAAAGCCAGATGATGCTGCTTGGAGAATTAATATTTTACAAACAACTTATGTACCATTTATGAAATCTACCTATAACTATCCTCTTGTTTTCATGAATGCAGCTGATGCGTCTCAATTTACACAACTTGATACAGCAGTTAAAACATATGCAGAAAGAATGAAAGCACAATGGATATTAAAAGGTGGAATAGATGCTGATTGGAATGGTTATCTAACTAAGATAGATCAGGATGGACTTACTAAGTTACTTACCATAAAGCAGAAATATTTAGATAGTTACTTTAAAACTCTAAAATAACTAGCACTACAATTGGCTGAAATTTGCAAATAAGAATAAGTTATATGTAATAAATATGCATATAACTTATTCTTATCTATAAACTGGGAATATGTATATCATAGATTAAATAATTTTAAATGAATTACCACGGAGGGAAAGCATGAATTTATATAAACCACAATATCATTTTATACCTGAAAAAAATTGGATGAATGATCCAAATGGACCCATATATTACAAGGGAAAATATCATTTGTTTTATCAACACAATCCCAATGATTATCATTGGAATACAATTCATTGGGGCCATGCAGTTAGTGAAGATTTAGTGCATTGGGAACATTTACCGATAGCTTTGTCACCTTCAAATGAATTAGGAGAAAAACATTGTTTTTCTGGTTGTGCTGTGATAAATAATGATGGACTTCCAACATTATTTTATACAAGTATAGGTGAAAACGAGAGAAATGCAAAAGATGGAGCACAGCAATGGATGGCTGTAAGTCATGATGATATGGTTTCATGGGAAAAATATAATTCCAATCCTGTATTAGAATTAAGTATACATGGAGACACGGATATAAAAGAATGGCGTGATCCATTTGTTTGGAAAGAAAATGAAGTTTGGTACATGGTGTTAGGTGGAGGATGTGAAGAAAAAGGTTGCGTTTTAATATATAGTTCTCCTGATCTTATGAATTGGAAATTTTTAAATAAAATGTTCGAAACACCTGAGTTTAAATTTTTAGAGTGCCCTAACATGTTAAAATTTGGTAATAAATATGTACTTATTTATTCTCCCAGTGATATAGTTAGATATCATGTAGGAACTTTAAATCAAGATTATACATTTACATCAGAGTATGAAGGAATACTAGATAACAGTGGCTGGGAAGGTTTTTATGCTCCAAATACATTAATAGATCCTATTGGAAGAAAAATAATGTGGGGTTGGATGACAGAAGTTTCTAGAGGAGAATTTGAGGGAGGCAGCGGATGGGCTGGTGCCCAATCTATTCCTAGAGTCCTTACTTTAGATTCTCATAACTCACTTAAAATGGAACCAGCACCTGAGTATGATATGCTTAGATACGATGAGGAATCATATAGTAATGAAGTTATAAATAAAAATAAAATGACTTTTGAAAACAAGGGTAGAGCATTAGAAATTGAAGTGGAAATAAAAATAAGTGGAGATGAAGATTTTTCTTTAAATGTACTTGAATCACCTGATAATCAGGAAAAAACAACAATTAGATATGATGCATTAGCAGGAGAAATTTTTGTTGATAGAAGTAAGTCCAGTATTTCTGATCAGGTGCATAAAACAATACTTAAGTCTCAATTGAAAAAAGAAACGGGACAATTACTTAATATTCGTGTATTTGTTGATCACTCAATAATAGAAGTTTTTGCGGATAGTGAAATTTGCCTGTCAACGAGAGTATATCCTACACTTGAGAGTAGTGAAAATGTAAGTTTAGAACTTAACAAAGGAAATGAGTTAAATATACAAGAGCTTAGTATATGGAAAATGGAATCTATTTGGCAATAGGAGATATGAGGATGAATATAAATAAAAAAGGAACATTTAGTGAAGGAATAATTTTTACTATTTCAAATTATTTTTTTTGGTTTTTATTAGCAAATATATATTTTTGGATAATGAATATTCCATATATATTTGTAGCTATAACTATGAATATGAATGGAAATATTCAAATTAATGTAATTTTATTTCTGTCATTGATACCTATGGGACCGGCATTAACTGCACTATTAAGTGTAATGGGAAAGCTTACAAGAGAGGGAGATATTAATTTAACAAAATACTTTTTTAAAGCTTACAAAGAAAACTTGTTTGATTCATTATTTTTTTGGACATTAGGGTTATCTATGTTATTTGTAATAAAGCTTGACATGATATTAATTAGCAGTAATTCTCACTTGTATTTTGTTAATATATTGTTAAAAATTATTGCTGTTATTTGTTTAGCTTTAGCATTTTATATTTTTCCTATAATATCCAGATTTCATTTGAAGAAAAAAGACATAATAAAATTATCATTTGAATACTTAATTAGAAAAATTTACGTGTGTATAATATCTTTTGCAGCTATTTTTCTTTTATGGATAATTTCAAATAAATCTTTTCAAGCTGTAATGATTTTATTTTCATTAAGCATTATAACCTATGTAATAATGTATTTGCAAAAAGGTGTACTTAAAGAAATTGAAAATAGATTAAATAAAGAGATTGAAGATAGATTAAATAATAAAGATGAATTAAAGTTAGAAAACTAACTTTAATTTTGTAGCAAACTGAAAATAACAAGAGAATTTCTATATTTTAGAAGGAGTGTTTATTTTGTTAAATAACGTATTATGTTTAGGAGAATTGTTAATTGATTTCATATGTTCAGATGTAAGTCAGGGGTTAACTAAAGGGGTTAACTTCGTAAAAAAAGCAGGAGGTGCACCAGCTAATGTTACAGCTGCTTTAACAAAGTTAGGTGGGAAAGCCTACTTTGCTGGAAAAGTAGGTAATGATAATTTTGGAGAATTCTTAAAGGATACGTTGGATCAGGCCGGAGTTGATACGTCCATGCTCGTGATGGATAATAACTCAAACACCACGCTTGCTTTTGTTTCATTAAATGAGTATGGAGAAAGAGATTTTATTTTTAATAGAGGTGCGGATGAACTTTTTACATGGAATGATTTAGACAGTGAAAAATTGAAAGATTTTAATATAATTCATTTTGGATCGGCTACTGCTTTATTGGGAGGACCGTCTAAGGATACTTATTTAAAAGTTATAAAACTTGCAAGTGAAAAACAAGCATTTATATCCTTTGATCCAAATTACAGAGTAGATTTGTGGAAGGATAGATTGGATGAATTTATAATGGTATCTAAAAATTGTATAAAATATTCAGACCTTGTTAAAGTGAGTGATGAAGAAATTCAAATAATAACAGGGAAGAGAAACTTAGAAGAGGGCGTTAAAGAATTTCATAATTTAGGTGCAAAACTTGTAGCAGTTACATTAGGAAAAGATGGAACATTGATTTCTAATGGAGAAAATATCAGTATAGTCAGTAGTATAAAAATAAAATCTATTGATTCAACAGGAGCAGGGGATGCTTTTGTAGGTGCATTTCTGTATAAGATTTCAAAAGAGGAAAATCCTAAAACTCTAATAAATAACTTTGGAAAAATTAAAGAAATGGTTTTGTTTAGCAACAAGGTTGGTGCTATGGCTTGTACTAAACTAGGCGCAATTGATGCATTACCTACATTAAAGGAAGTAGAACGGTTAAAATAATTATTTATATGATTGGAGCATATATATGGAAATGGAAAATAAAATAATGCTAATTACTTATGCTGATAGTTTAGGAAAAAATCTCAATGAAATGAGGGATATTTTACAATCTCATTTTAAGGAGTGCATTGGAGGAGTCCATATTCTTCCTTTCTTTCCATCATCAGCTGATAGGGGATTTGCCCCTCTTACCTATGATAAGGTTGATGAGAAATTCGGAACATGGGATGATATGAAAAATCTAAGCAAAGATTTTTATTTAATGTACGACTTTATGATTAACCATATATCTAAAAGTTCTGAATTCTTCAAAGATTTTGAAATAAATAAAGATAAATCTCCTTATGCTGATTTTTTTATAAGATATAAAGATTTTTGGCCCAGTGGAGAACCAACTGAGAAAGATGTAAATCTAATTTATAAAAGAAAACCACGAGCACCATATATAAACGCAGAATTTGAAGATGGAACAACAGAAAAAATATGGTGTACTTTTGACAGTGAACAAGTTGACTTGAATGTATCTTCAGAAGTAACAAAGAAGTTTATTGAGCATTCTTTACTAAATATGGCAAATAAAAAAGCTTCAATTATAAGACTTGATGCATTTGCATATGCTATAAAAAAATGTGGGACTAGTTGTTTTTTTGTTGAACCAGATACATGGAAATTGTTAGATTACGTTAAGGGTATATTAAAACCATTAAATATTGAAATACTTCCTGAAATACATGAACATTACTCAATCCAGATGAAATTAGCAGAAAAAGGCTATTGGATATATGACTTTGCACTTCCTATGTTAATGCTTCATACCCTTTACAGTGGATCAAGCAAAAAACTTATTAATTGGCTAAAAATATGTCCCAAGAAACAATTTACAACATTGGATACTCATGATGGTATAGGAATTGTTGATGTTAAAGATCTTTTAAGTGATGAAGAGATAGAAAAAACAAGGGAGTGTTTATTTTCTAAAGGAGCAAATGTAAAGAAAATATATAACACAGTTGCATATAATAATTTAGATATATATCAAATTAATTGCACTTATTATTCAGCACTTGGAAATAATGATGATGCATATGTACTTGCTAGGGCTATTCAGTTTTTCGCTCCAGGAATACCACAAGTATATTATGTTGGACTTTTAGCGGGTGAAAATGATATTGAACTACTTGAAAAAACTAAAGTAGGTAGAAATATAAATCGCCATTATTATACTAAAGAAGAAGTTGAGGAAAATCTTAAAAGACCTGTTATGGAAAGAATTATAAATCTTATGAAATTTAGGAATTCATACCCGGCTTTTAATGGTGATATTTTAATTGATAATGTGGAAGATGAACAATTATTAAATATATCTTGGAAAAAAGGAGATTATGAAACAATATTAACGGCTAATATCGCTTCGTATAAATTTTCTATAAAATATTATTGTTTGGAAACAAAAGAGTATAAAGAGTTATTAGGAATATATTAAAAATAAATAACAATGTTATTATTCACTTATAGTAAAATTTTAAATAAAGAATTTTTGAATCAGTTTATTTTAGTGATGAACTGATTTTCTTTTTATATTGCCTACATTAAGAATATTGACCTAAAATTTGTTGAATGATAGAATGAATTATTAGGTATGAACACGTACAAAAAAGGACGAGGGGGTTTACATGTGGTTACAATGGAGTATATTGCAAAACAAGCTGGAGTGTCACAGGCTACCGTGTCAAGAGTTATAAATGGAAGTGCCCCAGTGAATGCCGAAACAAGAGAAAAGGTTATGGCGCTAGTTAAAAAACTTGATTTTCAACCTAATATTATTGCTCAAAGTTTAGTAGGGAACAAGTCATTACTTATTGGTGTAATAATTACGGATATAGCCAATCCATTTTTTTCAGATATCATTCAAATTATTGAGAGTGAAGCAGCAAAATATGGATACACCATTATTTTATGTAATACTAACTATGAATTTGACAAGGAGAAAAAATATATAAACATATTGAAAAGCTATAAGGTAGATGGAATATTAATAGTTCCTTGTAATGAAGAAATGAGTTTAATTAAGTTAAAAAACATTGATATTCCATCGGTGGTAATTACTCAAGACTTAAAGGGATGGAGTAGTGTATCAATATCTCATTATTCGGCTGGAAAAGATGTAGCAAAACACTTAATTAATAGGGGATATTCAAAGTTTGTTTTTGTAGGAAACAAGCTTGACGAAAAAGGTAGAGGATTTAAGGATGAAATACAGATTTCAGGTTTTGATATGAAAAAAAGTTTTATTATTATAGACGAAAAACATAATAATTCAATTAGTGCAAAGTTGAACAAATACATAATAAATAGTTTGGAAAATGAAGGTATAGGTATATTTACTTTTAATGATATACAAGCATTACTTGTTTTACACATTTTGAAGGGAATAAAAGTGGATGTGCCAGAAAAAGCTGCTTTAATAGGTTTTGATAACACTTTTATTAGTAAAGAAGTAAGTCCAACATTAACTAGTGTGGCACAGCCTATCGGAGAAATAGGAAAACAGTCTATTCAAATTTTAATTGATAAGATAAACCAAAAAGAAAAAATAAAGGAGGAACATATAATATTAAAAACAAGAATTATAGTTAGAGAATCAAGTTCAAAGTCAAATAAACACTAGATTTGCTATGAATATTTTTGAATGTTAATTACTGATATTCACAAATGATTTTAAAGTTAAAAAAAATAAATCAAAGTAATATAATAAAAAACATTTAAGGAGTCTAGCTACATAGTTAGAAATCTAAGAGAATTCTAATAATAAATTCGAAAAATCAAATATATATGGTGATTCTCATCAAAATTTCTTTTAGTAGCCCCAATTATTCCAACATCGATGTAACCAAGATTAGAGGGTTCTCTAATGATTTATAAAAACATGGAAAGGGTTTCTACATTTTATGTTAATACAACAGCCCCATTCTATATGATAGATTAAGCATATCAGTTCAAAATCAATGGATGCGACCTGGTGCTACTTCGACTAGGTTCATATTCTGCTCCGGGACGCGCTGACCGCCAGCTACTTTGTGACCATCTGGAAGATGCTGCGAAAAAAAGGCTGTGTGCCGAGCGCCCTTACACAGCAATCAGGTGAATTCTCCTGTGATTATAATGCGGAGGCTTTGACAGAATTTTTGAATAATACTTTAATTGGAATACGTGTACTGATAAGAGCCTCAGCGAGTAAAGAAAAGATGCACCGCATAGCGGATTTTTTCTTGAATATGGTATGTAATTAATTTTTTTACATTAATTAGAATAATCATTCCCTAAATTCGAATTTTGTGCTTTGTGAGGTATCAAGAACGTACATCAGAAATTTTATAATGCAATAATAGAAGTATATTAATAGATTATACCCTAAAAAACTAGGAGCGTTAAAAAGCTCCTAGTTTTTTCAATTCTACATACATATCGTATGAAAGGTTTATTTTATTCTTAAGTAATCTTCCGACACAGGAATTGATAATACCTAATAATTGGGATAACTGTCCATAAGTTAATTTATTTTTGAGTTTCTAGCCTTCTATTGTGCTACAATGCATATTTAATAAACCTGCCAGATCTTCTTGCCTTAGGTTATGGGTATATCTTAATTTCATGATTTTATCAGCAATAGTTGTCTCTGGTAATCCTTTATACAGCTCATTATATAGGTAAAAAGCCATGATTGTGAAAATTTTGCTAATTGTCGCAATTTGGTTCGATCTGCTGGCGCCAATTTTGCAAGTTCACCATCCTAATATTATAATAAATAAATTTGAATTAAAAGATAATAGATCTCTTGCATAGAAAGATCAAACGCCACGCTCCTTAATCTTCATTCTTGTATTTTAATATATCTTCATGGTAAGTATAAACAAAATTTAAAAGGATAATATAATAAAGTCGTTATTAAATATAAAGACCATTAACATACCAATAAAGTGAAAAATAGAGCAAGATTAATCTGTTATACTTCTTATTTTTTAGTAGATAGACATTAAGTGAATCATTTAATGGCTTCATAGTTAATGACTCAAATTCAAAGATAGATACATAGCAATGATATAAAATGTTGTATAAGATAAAAACAAATATAAGATTGATTGAAGATCGGCAAATTAGTTTAAAGGTGGAGGTATTGAATGAAAAAGAAAAAAATATGGTGGATTTTTTCTGCTGTTGTCTTTATTGTTACAATATACTGTTTTCTTTTAATTAAAAACCTTACTATAACGAAATATGGTAAGCTTGATACATTATTTTGTGTAATGTCAAAAATAGAAGAACATTTTTATCCTATTTCACTTAAAGGAAAATCAGTATATGAGATGCGTACAACATTACATAAGTCAACAACAATATGGAACTCTAATCCTATACCCTTTTCCAATATAAAAAATATGGATATAAAAACAGCTTCAAATCAAGTGCCAGTGAGAATATACACGCCTGATAGTAATAGCAATGAATTACCTATCATAATTTATTCACATGGTGGTAGTTGGATAAGTGGTAGTATGGATGACTATTACAATGTTTGTAGGAAGCTTTCAAAAAATTCAAAGGCTATAGTCATATCTGTAAATTATCGTCTTGCTCCAGAAAACCCCTTCCCAGCTGGCCTTAATGACGTATATAATGTGCTCAAATGGGTTTATAAATATGCTAAGAGTATTAATGGGGATTCTAGCCGAATATGTGTTGTAGGTGAC
>LIDZ01008160.1_pt3 | contig 34348 bp, 31 predicted proteins | sample 644651 | NCBI WGS metagenome assembly LIDZ01 (sample SAMN03856242, study PRJNA289617) | food metagenome | isolation source: wine grapes on drying loft during traditional withering process | host: Vitis vinifera cv. Corvina | place: Italy: Gargagnago di S. Ambrogio di Valpolicella | collected 2014-01 | reverse complement strand
CAGGCGAATTGCTGATGGCAACCGAGGCGCCGGGCGGAAGGGTATGGGAATACGGCTATGACGAGCGTGCCAACCTGACGATGGTGCGCGATCCGGCGGATCGAACCACCATCACCACCTGGCATCCTTCTTACGCTTTCCCACTGAAAGAAGTCCTGCCTGACGGTGCGGTCTGGGAATACCAGTACAACGTTGCGGGCGATGTGGTGGCGGTGATCGATCCGCTGGGCGGGATAACCCGCTTCACGTGGAATGAGCAGGGTGACCTGGTCACCCGCACCGATGCGCTGGAGAATACGCATCGCTTCTGGTGGAACGATCGCGGTCAGATCCAACGTGATGAGGACTGTTCCGGCCATCAAAGCCATAACCAGTATGATGGAGCGGGCAGGCTGATCGCCAATTGCGATGCGGAAGGAAATACCACCCGCTATCAGTGGAGCAACGCCGGGCGACTGCAATGTCTGACCCGTCCGGATGGTCGCGATACCGAGTATGAATATGATGCCGCCGGGATGCTCATCGGTGAAAATATTGACGGCTTTTCTGAACGTCGGGTTAAGCGCAATGTTCGTGGGCAGATCGTTACGGAAATCAATCAGGCCGGGCATCAGACCCGCTATCAGTACAATCGTTTTGGCCACCTGACTGCGCTGATCAACCCCAACAACGATCGCTGGCAGTTTGAATATGATAACGGCCAACGTCTGCTAGCGCAGATCGACTATGCCGGCAGACGTAAAAGCTATCGCTATGACGATCTGGGTCAGGTTACCGAGGTCACCCAGTCACCGCTGAATGCGGCAGATGAACAGCTTTCACCGCATTCCACCTGGTTTGAATACGATGTGGTGAACCGTCTGACGGCTAAGCTCACCCGGCAGAACCGTACCGAATATCACTACGGCCCCGATCGGGTGGATATCAAAAAGATGTCCCTCGAAAGCTGGCAGCGCGCCCGGACAGGCGGCTTTGAGGTCACTGACGCTGAGGTGATTACGCTGACCAGCGATGCGGTCGGCAACCTCACCCGCGAGGAAAGCAGCGCTGGGGCGATCGCCCATCAGTACGATGTGCTGGGTAATCTTATCGGCAGCACGCTGCCGGACGGCCGCGAACTAAACTGCCTTCGCTACGGGACCGGGCATCTGCTGCAGATGAACCTGAAGCTGGGCGGTAAACAGGTTGAGATTGCCGGCTATCAGCGTGATAAGTTGCATCGGGAAATCGGACGGACTCAGGGGCCGCTGAATCAGCAAACCCGTTACGATCCGGTGGGCCGTATTGTGATGCGGCGCAGTGGCTTTGAAGATCGTTCGGGCGCTGTTTTTGAGCGTCGTTATAACTGGGATCGTCTGGATCAGGTCTTGCAGCAACGGGTTCTGGACAGCGCCACGGGTCAGAACGAGTGGGCACAGTATCAACAACGTTTTGGCTACGATGCGACGGGGCAGATTACCGGCGCCGTCCAGCCCCATAACACAGAACATTTCAGTTGGGACGCAGCTGGCAACCAAACGGATAAACCGGGTCAGGTGGTCTGGCACAATCTGTTGCAGAGGCTGAAAGGCGCGCGCTGGGCATACGATGGTTTTGGGCGGATGACCTGGCGGAAAACCGGGCCAGATGCCGTAGAGCAGCATTACCGCTATGACGATGAGCAGCGGATAGCGGAAGTCCGCTTTAGCGGGCATAAAGAGTTCAGCCGCGCGGAATACCGCTACGACGCGCTGGGCCGCCGTACGCATAAAATCCTGCATCGCCACCACAAGCCGGAGGAGACGATTTCCTTCCTGTGGAGCGGCCTGCGGATGGTGGGCGAGAGCAGCAGCTTAACGCCGGATCGCAACACGCAGTATCTGTACAGCGAAGGAAGTTGGGAGCCGCTGGCACGGGTCGACAGCATTGGCGAACAGGCGGATATTTTCTGGTACCACACCGAACTGAATGGTCTGCCCGAGCGGATGACCAATGAAGAGGGTGACGTGGTATGGCGAGGCCGGTTCTCCACCTGGGGAATGACCGGGCAGGAGAGCAGCAGCGGCTTCCAGTCAGTACCGCAAAATTTGCGCTTCCAGGGGCAGTACCTGGACAGGGAAACCGGGCTGCATTACAATTTATTCCGCTATTATGACCCAGTGGGCGGTAGGTTTACCCAGCCTGACCCGATAGGGCTGGCGGGTGGGTTGAATACTTATAGTTATGTTGGGGATCCGCTGGTTTGGGTTGATCCGCTGGGGTTGACGAAGTGTAAGCCTAATAAGAAAACGACTTATGAAGGAAAAAGTCGAAGAGATGCATTAAGGCAGGCTAAGAGAGATGCTGGAATACCTATGAATCAGCATCCTAAATCTATAACGAGACCTGGTTTGTTAGATGGTAATGGCAATTTATTGCTCAACAATAATGGGCTGCCAATAAAAACAAGACAGTATGAGTTTTTGAATAATAAAGGTGAGAAAGTATTTTTACAGGAACATAGTTTGGGGCATTCAAAGGCAACTCCTCTTCATGGAGCTGACCCACACTTCAATTTAAGGCCAGCAGACTCTACTACTGGTGTCGCTTTGGATACTAAAACCCCTTTGGGTGTGCACGGGCATTATAACTTTCCTTAATGGAGACAGATTATGTGGTTTGAACATGCGTTAGGAAAAGAGAAGATTAAGTTCATGTTTGATAACTCATTTTCATTGTCGGACTTAGAATTAATTTCATTTTCCTTTAATCATTCAAATGTTCATTTGATTTTTTCAAGCAAAACAATACCTAATAAATATCCAGAAAAATGGAATGAAGATGGATTTAATTCTTTAGTGCTAAATATTACTCTGTCTGGAATTGTTCAGTTTGAAAGTAAGGGTACTAACGTGATGTTTACTTCAACGCCAATAGTGGAAACAACTAAAGAGTGTTCTATAGTTAAAATTGAAAGTCCGGAGTTATACTTTTATTGCAAAGCAAAATTTTTAACCATTGATGACATAAAACCGTATATTGATGACCGATGGGATTGATTTTTAGATAACAAAGTGCCGGAAGCGATCCCCAATGATCCTTCCGGCTCTATTTTTAGCCTATTACCAAGGACAGCCGCTGCTGCCGGCTATGCTCAATGTCCTTTCTATGCCGTTTTAGCCGTATCTGCTCCAGCCGCAGCCGCGTCTCCCAGACGGATAAACCGGGTCAGGTGGTTTGGCACAATCTGTTGCAGAGGCTTAAAGGCGCGCGCTGGGCATACGATGGTTTTGGGCGGATGACGTGGCGGAAAACCGGGCCAGATGCCGTAGAGCAGCATTACCGTTATGACGATGAGCAGCGGATAGCGGAAGTCCGCTTTAGCGGGCATAAAGAGTTCAGCCGCGCAGAATACCGCTACGATGCTTTAGGTCGCCGCACGCATAAAATCCTGCATCGCCACCACAAGCCGGAGGAGACGATTTCCTTCCTGTGGAACGGCCTGTGGATGGTGGGCGAAAGCAGCAGCTTAACGCCGGATCGCAACACGCAGTATCTGTACAGCGAAGGAAGCTGGGAGCCGCTGGCACGGGTCGACAGCATTGGCGAGCAGGCGGATATTTTCTGGTACCACACCGAACTGAATGGTCTGCCCGAGCGGATGACCAACGAAGAGGGTGACGTGGTATGGCGCGGCCGGTTCTCCACCTGGGGAATGACCGGGCAGGAAAGCAGCAGCGGCTTCCAGTCAGTGCCGCAAAATCTGCGGTTCCAGGGGCAGTAACTGGACAGGGACTAATTTGCGACAGCAAATTTGAACATCGCTTCAGCGATGGCCCCTAAGGGGTGAGGCACCGCAGGTGCCGAATCAACCGGGCTGCATTACAATTTATTCCGCTATTATGACCCAGTGGGCGGTAGGTTTACCCAGCCTGACCCGATAGGGTTGATGGGTGGGTTGAATACTTATGCTTATGTCGGGGACCCGCTTACGTGGGTTGATCCGCTGGGGCTATATAAAGGTGAAGGGGAACGCGGGTTAGGCAAATACCATGTTTTCCATGAGCACACATTAAGCCCGGAAGAATACACATTGACGGATAAAGAACATTTTAGTCGTGCTAATGCATCAGTTTATCAGCGTATGCAAAATGATTATGAGTTTAAGCGTGTGTTACAAACAAAATATCCTAATGTAGTGGATCACGTTCAGCCCATGAGAAATGGTAAGTTTAGAGGCTCATCACCTAAAAATATGACATGGCATCATGGCGATATGCCTGGCTCTCTACAGCTCGCTGATTTCAATGACCATAAAAGCTACCATAAGATTTATCACCCTGATGGAACCGGTGGGCGTAACAAATGGGGTGGTGGAACTAAATGCCGAAAATAAAGAGGTGTTAAATGATTGTTATATCTGGATTTGATAACTTACTGAAAAAGTATAAAGAATTACCTGATGTTGGTTGGCTATATGTGGAAAGTTCATTTGATAATGAATCTAAGAAAGACATTCTTAATGGGAATTATTTCCTTGCGGAAACTGAAGATGAAGAGATGGATTTTGAAGAGAACTATGGCACTTTTTTAGAAGCTCCTATTTTTACTGCAATTATTGAAAAAAAATTTGAGAATAGTACTAACCCTACGAAAGATGATCTTTTTGATGCGACGGTTCATTATCTGGAGTATGATGACTTTTTAGACTGAAGGATATGCCGGGAGTTATCTTAAATATTCTTCCGGTTATTTTTTTTTGATTAATTGAAATTGGCATATTCAAATTTATTTATACCATGCAAAAATCCATATCAGATAATAGTCGATTAAGAGTGATTTTTTGGTTTAATTGAAATGCAGAGAAGTATTAGGTAGTTATATGAAATTATTATTTAGAAAGCTAACATATAAAAAAGATGGTGTTTTGCATAATGTAAATATAATTTTAACTTCAGATTCAACATGTTTTTTAAAGGTGCCATTTGAGGGTGAAAATGAGCAGGTTGTTGAAGCCGACGATTTCTACAGTTGCTTTCGTAAATTAATGGAGTTAAATCCCTCAATTACTTTCTTTTGTAAGGGTGCAAAAATTAATGTTCTGCCATCCAGAATGACCAGGCAGATGACGTCCGGATTGAGTGCTTATGAAACAACACTAGGTAAACAAGCCAGGAAAGAAGATCTTGTGGATATCTTTGATTATGAAGATACGATGTTAGTGTCTGATCCATTGCAGCTTGATAAGTATCAAAAGGAATGGTTCTCCTCATTAAATAATTAGCTTCATAATATGTATTTCACTCGTTCTCTATATTTTTTTAGGGTGTTAATTTTACCTGTGTAATTTCTAAATTACCATTTATGTAGGAGGATGCTTGGATAATGAATTTAAGTATAACCTTTGGTTCAAAGAGGCAAGCCTTCGTCCGCAATGGCTTACGTCAACACGGTCAATGGAAGATGAAAGTGTATTGCTAAACCGTGCCAAAGGGGCGTTAATTGGTCTGTCTGTGGGGGATGCTGTAGGCACGACTCTGGAGTTTCTGCCCCGAGATCAGCGCAATATAACGGACATGGTTGGTGGTGGGCCGTTTGCTCTGCAAGCTGGAGAGTGGACTGATGATACTACGATGGCGCTTTGCCTGGCTGAAACCTACCTTAGCAAAAATCGTCTGGACCTTACCGATTTTCGTAACCGTATGGTGAATTGGTATCGTTATGGCGTTAATAGCGTAACGGGCACCTGTTTTGATATTGGCGGAGCGACACGATTTGCGCTCGAACAATATCTCCTGCATGGTGAAAGCTGGTTTGGCAATACCGCCCCGGATACCGCTGGAAACGCAGCTATTATCCGCTTAGCTCCTTCTGCCATTTTTCAGCGCCATTCTCTTTTGCATACCCTCTATGATTGTGAACTGCAGGGCAAAGCAACGCATGGTGCCAGTGAATCTGTAGATTGCTGCCATTTGCTGGGTATGGTCCTACATAAATTGCTGAATGGTGCAGGTAAACAAGAAGCTCTGGCTCCACAAAGTTGCTTGTTCATAGGTAAAACCGCTTTAATCAATGCCGGTGAGTACAAGCACAAATCACGCGATCAGATTCTTTCAAGTGGGTACGTTATCGATACGCTAGAGGCAGCTCTGTGGGCTGTCTGGAACACGGATAATTTTAGCGATGCAATATTGCTGGCAGCGAACCTGGGAGATGATGCAGATAGCGTTGCTGCTACTGCAGGTCAAATAGCAGGAGCCTTGTATGGCTATGCGGGGATTCCTAAAAAATGGCGTGACAGGCTAGCTGAAGAAAAACGCATCAGTACCATGGCGGAAGAATTATTCGATCGTGCGCCTAATCGCTCAGAGGAAAATTGAAGTAAATTTCGATGCTGGCACTCTCGTACGAGGCTGAATTCATGGCCTTAAAGTCAATGAGAGACCTTTGCGAACAGCTCTATGTTCCTGAACACTCAAAGTCGTAAATCTGTAGAGGCACTACATCCTGCAACCTCTTCACACAAACAAAGTACCAACAAACCCTTACCTCTAAAAATATCCGCCAAACACGCATTCTTTACTGCGTTTCCCCGCAATTAAGTCCATCAATAAAAAAGGCATCCCGCAGGATGCCCTTAGTCTTACTAAGCGGCGTTATTTCGCCAGCTTATCCTCGGTGCGCAGATCGAAATCCGACGCATCGTGGCGTTCATGCAACTGCTCAGAAGGCTCACCGAAGGTACGGTTGACGATGCGGCCGCGCTGCACTGCCGGGCGCTGTGCGATTTCATCTGCCCAACGCACCAGGTTTTTGTACGATTTGGCGTCGAGGAACTCCGCTGCGTTATAGACGGTTCCTCTAACCAGCGCGCCATACCACGGCCAGATAGCGATATCGGCGATGGTGTAGTCTTCACCGGCAATATAGCGATGGTTTGCCAGCTGACGATCTAACACGTCGAGCTGACGCTTGGCTTCCATAGTGAAGCGATCGATGGCGTATTCGATTTTGACTGGCGCGTAGTTATAGAAGTGACCGAAACCGCCGCCGAGGTAAGGTGCAGAACCCTGTAACCAGAACAACCAGTTCAGCGTTTCGGTGCGGGCGGCCGGATCTTTCGGCAGGAAGTGACCAAACTTTTCGGCCAGATACAGCAAGATCGCGCCGGACTCAAACACGCGGGTGGCTGGCTTGGTGGAGCAGTCCAGCAACGCAGGAATTTTTGAGTTAGGGTTTACGTCGACAAAGCCTGAAGAGAACTGATCGCTTTCGCCAATGCGGATCAGGTGAGCATCGTATTCCGCATCGTTAACGTTCAGCGCCAGCAGCTCTTCCAGCATGATGGTCACTTTCTGGCCATTCGGCGTACCCATTGAGTACAGCTGCAGTGGGTGCTTGCCCACCGGCAGTTCCGCTTCGTGACGTGCGCCAGCGGTCGGGCGGTTGATGCTGCCCCAGGTGCCGCCGGCTTCTTTGTTCTCTGACCAGACTTTGGCTGGCTGATAATCCTTGGTGCTCATGTCCGAAAATCCCCTTTCTGATAAAAAAATGGCGCATCCTGGAGCAAAGCCCACAGACGTCTCGCCGATGATGGTCTAAAAATAGCTGCTGTCTGCACAAAAAACCAAACGCGGTTGTTACATCGGATGTCAGGTATAGCATCAGGATCTGGCCGGCGTTTATCTTTACGCAGCACTCTTCACACTCTTCAACGGGAATACAGAATGGATGAGCATTATCTGGCAGATCTGAAAGAAGCCGGACTGACACTGACCGAAGATGGACGCGTGTGCTGCTACTGGCAGCCTTCAATGCCTGACTATCATGATAACGAGTGGGGCAAACCGGTGGTGGATGACCGCCGCCTGTTTGAAAAAGTCTGTCTCGAAGGTTTTCACTCTGGCATGTCGTGGCAGCTGATTTACAACAAGCGGGAAAACTTCCGTCGCGCCTTTAAGGATTTTGATTTTCATGCCGTGGCGCAGTTCAACGACGAGGACGTTGCCCGTTTGCTGGAAGATAAAAGCATTGTCCGCAATCGCGCCAAAATTCTTTCTACCATCAACAACGCGCAGCGGGCCATCGAACTGATTGAAGAAGCCGGATCGCTGGCGGCGTGGTTCTGGCAGTTTGAGCCGCAGCCGGGCGACCGGCCTCATACTGTCGATCTGGAATACTGGCAGAATGCCAAAACCTCACCCGAATCGGTGCGCATGTCCAAAGCGTTGAAAAAACGGGGCTGGACGTGGGTAGGTCCGGTTACCACCTATTCGCTGATGCAGGCGTTAGGGCTGATTAACGATCATCTGGCGGGCTGCCAGTGTCGGGACAAATTCGAGCAGCAGCGCGAAGCACTCAACCGCCCGCTGTAATCAGGCCAGCAAAAACATTATCAAGAGGTCAGGCCAGTGTAGAACCCGGAACCCCGCCGCAAAATGGCTGAAAAAAACAGCAGCTGGAGCCATCTGGTTTCGCTGCGCTACGCATTTATGGGGATAACGCGGCGTTCTGCATTGTTTATAACCGCCGGATCGGCGAAAATGCCGGCCATTGATGATTAATCGCCTGTGAAATTGCCCCCGCGCCGTCTGCGCAGCGGCAGCACAGCACCAAACAGAGTTTTTTCATGTCTAATGCACCCTTTATGCAAGAGGTGGCTCGTCGCCGCACTTTTGCCATCATTTCTCACCCGGATGCCGGTAAAACCACCATCACTGAAAAAGTGTTGCTGTTCGGACAGGCTATTCAGACCGCCGGTACGGTAAAAGGCCGTGGCTCTAACCAGCACGCCAAATCGGACTGGATGGAGATGGAAAAGCAGCGTGGTATCTCAATCACCACCTCCGTGATGCAGTTCCCGTACCGCGAATGCCTGATTAACCTGCTGGATACGCCGGGACACGAAGACTTCTCCGAAGATACTTACCGTACGCTGACGGCGGTCGACTGCTGTCTGATGGTTATCGATGCCGCAAAAGGCGTTGAGGATCGTACCCGCAAGCTGATGGAAGTGACCCGTCTGCGCGACACGCCGATCCTGACCTTTATGAACAAACTGGACCGCGATATCCGCGATCCAATGGAAGTGCTGGATGAAGTCGAAAGCGAGCTGAAAATTGCCTGCGCGCCGATCACCTGGCCAATCGGTTGTGGAAAGTTATTTAAGGGTGTTTATCACCTTTATAAAGACGAAACCTACCTCTACCAGAGCGGTAAAGGGCGCACCATTCAGGACGTGCGTATCGTCAAAGGGCTTAATAACCCGGATCTGGATGCCGCCATTGGTGAAGAGTTGGCCGTTCAGCTGCGTGAAGAGTTGGAGCTGGTGCAGGGCGCTTCCCACGAGTTTGATAAAGAACAGTTCCTCGCCGGCAAGCTGAGCCCGGTATTCTTTGGTACTGCACTGGGTAACTTTGGCGTGGACCATATGCTGGATGGCCTGTGCGACTGGGCACCGTCGCCAATGCCGCGTCAGACCACGCTGCGCACCGTGACTGCGTCCGACGAGAAGTTCACCGGCTTCATCTTTAAGATCCAGGCGAATATGGATCCAAAACACCGTGACCGCGTGGCCTTTATGCGCGTGGTGTCCGGCAAATACGAAAAAGGCATGAAGCTGCGTCAGGTCCGTCTGGGCAAAGACGTGGTGATTGCCGATGCGCTGACCTTTATGGCCGGTGACCGTTCGCACGTTGAGGAAGCCTATCCGGGCGATATCATCGGGCTGCACAACCACGGCACCATCCAGATCGGCGATACCTTCACCCAGGGTGAAAACATGAAGTTCACCGGGATTCCGAACTTCGCCCCTGAGCTGTTCCGTCGTATTCGTCTGCGCGATCCGCTGAAGCAGAAGCAGTTGCTGAAAGGCCTGGTTCAGCTGTCTGAAGAGGGCGCCGTGCAGGTGTTCCGCCCGGTACACAACAACGATCTGATCGTCGGCGCCGTGGGTGTACTGCAGTTTGAAGTGGTTGTGGCGCGTCTGAAGAGCGAATACAACGTGGAAGCCATCTACGAAGCGATCAACGTTTCAACCGCGCGTTGGGTTGAATGCAGCGATGCCAAGAAGTTTGATGAGTTCCAGCGTAAAAACGAAGTGAACCTGGCGCTGGATGGCGGGGATAACCTGACCTACATCGCGCCAACCATGGTAAACCTGAACATTACTCAGGAACGTTATCCTGAAGTGGTGTTCCGTAAAACGCGCGAACATTAACAGATAATCAGGCCTGGTCTATACTGGAAAAAGCGATGCAATATGCATCGCTTTTTTTTCGCCTTCCTCTCCACACCGCTTTCCGCCCCCCGTTTTTTACAGACTGCTCTTAAAAAACCTGCTTTTTGTGCATTTATCCATCATATCAATCACAAGCGGCGGTGAAATCCTGACGAGCGTCTATATTTAATCTCAACGGACGCAAAATATGCGGCGGTAAGCTGCAACGTCTCTCTTACTGCAGTCACGCCGTTTGTGACTGAAACCTCACAGTTGTGAGTGCAAAACACATGAAGAAGGAATAATCGATGAACACGACTAAGATTACTAAAACTCTGATGGCTGTACTGGTAGGTTCTGCGCTGGTAAGTGGTTCTGCAATGGCAGAAGACACCATGATGAACAAAACGCAGAATGCTGCTGACAACGCGGGTTCTAAAATCGATAGTTCAATGAAATCAGTCGGTGGGTACATGGATGACAGCGGCGTGACTGCCAAGGTGAAAGCCGCTCTGGTAGACAACGACGCAATCAAAAGCACAGACATCTCTGTTAAGACCCATTCAGGCGTCGTGACGCTGAGTGGTTTTGTACCGTCGCAGGATCAGGCCGAACTGGCTGTTGCGGCGGCAAAAAAAGTTGAAGGCGTTAAATCTGTTAGCGACAAACTGCACGTGAAAGACAGCACTAAAGCCAGCGTCAGCGGTTATGCCGGTGATACGGCAACAACCAGCGAAATTAAAGCTAAACTGTTAGCTGACGACATCGTGCCATCACGTAACGTGAAAGTTGAAACCACCAACGGTGTTGTCCAGCTTTCCGGTACGGTGAAAAGCCAGGCGCAGTCTGAGCGTGCCGAAAGCATCGCTAAAGCGATTGATGGTGTGAAAAGCGTTAAAAACGATCTGACTGTGAAGTCATAAAGCAGTCGCGGACCGGCTGATAACAGGACGGTCCGCAGCTGAAATGTTTGAAGAAAATAATCCACTTTCGCCGGTTTCGGCAGAGTAAATAAATCAGGCAGTTTGATTTTCTACATATAGGGTAAGGAGAAGCTTATGTTTCGTTGGGGCATTATTTTTCTGATTATTGCGCTTATCGCAGCAGCGTTAGGTTTTGGTGGTCTGGCTGGTACAGCCGCTTGGGCAGCTAAAATCGTCTTCGTTGTCGGTATCATTATCTTCCTGATCAGCCTGTTCACCGGCCGCAAGAAGTTATAGATCCAATAACAGATGTTTCAATGAAGGCCAGTCACTGACTGGCCTTTAGCATTTCTGGCTTTACACATTCTGCCGCAAAAAACGGCAAACAGTTACCGTCCATCCAGGGTATCCTCCGGTCTTCAACTCCCTCAGAGGATCTCACCATTGGGCAAGCGCATCCCTGTAACCCTCGGCAATATTGAGCCGCTGGCGTTAACCCCTTTTCGTCCGGGCAAACTGGCCCTGGTCTGCGAAGGCGGCGGGCAGCGCGGGATCTTTACGGCCGGCGTGCTGGATGAATTCCAGCGGGCAAACTTCAACCCCTTTGATTTGATGTTGGGTACCTCTGCCGGGGCGCAGAATCTCTCTGCCTATGTCTGCGGTCAGCCGGGCTATGCCCGCAGAGTGATCACCCGTTACACCACCAGTAAGTTGTTTTTCGACCCGTTGCGCTTTGTGCGCGGCGGGCACCTGATCGATCTCGACTGGCTGGTGGATGTCACCTCTCAGGAATTCCCGCTGGCGATTGCAGCCGGTGAGAAGATGTTCTCCGCAGGCCGTGAATTCTATATGTGCGCCTGCCGCAGCGACGATTATTCGCCGGGCTATTTTGCCCCGACCGCCGCCAACTGGATGAATATCATTAAGGCTTCCAGCGCCATTCCGGGCCTGTATCGTCCCGGCGTGGATATGGACGGCATCAGCTATCTCGATGGCGGTATCAGCGATGCCATTCCGGTGCGTGAAGCGGCGCGTCGCGGGGCCGATACCATCGTGGTGATCCGCACCGTTCCCTCGCAGATGACCTATACGCCTCAGTGGCTGAAGCGCATTGAGCGCTGGCTGAGCGACAGTGCGCTGCAGCCGTTGGTCAATATCATGCATCTGCATGAAGACAGCTACCGCGAGACGCAGGACTTTATTGACAATCCGCCGGGTAATCTGCGGATTATTGAGATCTTCCCGCCGCATGCGCTCGCCAGCATGGCGCTGGGCAGTCGCGTGGCCTCGCTGAATCAGGATTATCATCTGGGACGCCGCTGCGGCCGCTATTTCCTCGCCACGGTGGGGCAATGGTTGCAGGAGAATGAGACGCTGCTGAGTACCAAACCGGTGGTTCCATCTGCGCCGGTGGCCAACGAACCGGTACGGGATGGCGTGATTCTCGATCCGCTGGCGGGCAACGATGCCGATTACGATAAGGGCTCGCTGGCATGACACCCACGTTTATCGATACCCATTGTCACTTCGATTTTACGCCGTTTTCTGGCAACGAAGAAGAAAGTCTGCGTCTGGCGGCAGCGGCAGGGGTGGAGAAAATCATTGTGGTCGGCGTGTCGGCTGACCGCTTCGCGGGCGTAATGGCGCTGGCAGAGCAATGGCCACCTTTATATGCCGCGTTGGGCACCCATCCGATGGCGATCGCGCAACATGATGATTCACATCTGGGCCAGCTGGAAGACTACCTGAAGCAGCGGCCGAAAAAGCTGGTGGCAATCGGTGAGATCGGCCTCGATCTGTTTATCGACAATCCCCAGTTTGATAAGCAGGAGCGGGTGCTGGATGCGCAAATCCGGCTGGCAAAACAGTACGATCTGCCGGTGATCCTGCACTCCCGTCGCACCCACGATAAGTTAGCTCTCCACTTGCGACGCCTCGATCTTCCTCGCCGTGGCGTGGTGCATGGCTTCGCCGGCAGCGAACAGCAGGCGCTGGCCTTTATCCGCGCCGGTTATGCCATCGGTGTGGGCGGCACCATCACCTATGAACGCGCCAGCAAAACCCGCAATACCATCGCACGGCTGCCGCTGACCTCGCTGCTGCTGGAAACCGACGCGCCGGATATGCCGCTACAGGGCTTTCAGGGCCAGGCCAATCGCCCCGAGCGGGTGAAGAACGTCTGGCAGAGCCTGTGCGAACTGCGGGAAGAATCCCCGCAGGAAATAGCCGAAACCCTTCTTGAGAACACCCGCACTCTTTTTCAGCTCTGACTGGCTAAACTCTTAAAGTCCCCTGCGAGACGGTGCGCCTTTGGCCTGCCGGGTCTACTGTCATCTGCATCTGCTACACTGAATGATGAATGTTATAATTATAACATTTTCTGATGATGTCAGCTAAAATCAGGCTCTGTTGCGCAACAATGGCCGTGTCGGGCAGGTTAACTGGCTATTTATGTGATATTAATCACATTGCATGTACAATGCTTGCAACAGTAATTCCCTGTTCGTGAATTTCATCACGGAAGTGGCTCGGCCTTTTCCGTTATTATTTTAACATCACAGCCCTTCGCGGGCTCAGGCGGAAGGAATTCTTGCCCGGCATCCGGGAAGCCGCCTTACACCTTGTCTGGAGAACAGAATGACTGACGTAACCGCAGCGGCCGTACGCGCCCTGAAACTGATGGATCTGACCACGCTGAATGATGACGACACCGATGCGAAAGTGATCGCGCTGTGCCATCAGGCTAAATCCCCGGCGGGCAATACCGCGGCAATCTGTATCTATCCGCGCTTTATCCCGATTGCCCGTAAAACATTGCGCGAGCAGGGCACGCCGGATATCCGCATTGCCACCGTCACCAACTTCCCGCACGGCAACGATGACAAAGAAATTGCCCTGGCAGAAACCCACGCGGCGATCGCCTACGGGGCTGACGAAGTCGACGTGGTGTTCCCTTACCGCGCGCTGATGGCCGGTAACGAAGAGATTGGCTACGAGATCGTGAGCGCCTGTAAAGAAGCCTGCGCCGAAGCCGACGTGCTGCTGAAAGTGATTATCGAAACCGGCGAGCTTAAAGATGCGGCACTGATCCGTAAAGCGTCTGAAGTCGCCATTGATGCGGGCGCGGACTTCATCAAAACCTCCACCGGTAAAGTGCCGGTCAATGCCACGCCAGAAGTGGCTGAAATCATGCTGCAAGTGATTGCTGACAAAGGCGTTAAGCACCAGGTGGGCTTTAAGCCGGCGGGCGGCGTGCGTACCGCGGATGATGCAGCAATTTACCTGAAGCTGGCCGATGACATCCTCGGCAGCGACTGGGCCGATGCACGCCACTTCCGTTTTGGCGCGTCCAGCCTGTTAGCCAGCCTGCTGGAAACGGCGGGTCATGCTGGAGCCAAGAGCGACTCCGCTTACTAGTCTGACTGGCGACCCCGCCAACCTCAGCCGCAAGGGCGAAAATCATTTCGCCCTCATTACCGCAACCACCAGGGGGCAACGTGTTCCTGCCACAAGAAATTATCCGAAAAAAAAGAGATGGCCAGCCGCTGACGGAAGAAGAGATCCGCTTCTTTATTAATGGCGTGCGCGATAACACCGTGTCTGAAGGGCAAATCGCCGCGCTGGCGATGACCATTTATTTCCACGATATGACGCTGCAGGAGCGGGTCGCGCTGACCATGGCGATGCGCGACTCCGGCTCGGTGCTCAACTGGAAGGCGCTGAATCTTAACGGCCCGATCGTGGACAAGCACTCTACCGGTGGCGTGGGCGATGTAACCTCGCTGATGCTCGGTCCGATGGTGGCGGCATGCGGTGGTTATGTGCCGATGATTTCTGGCCGTGGCCTCGGCCACACGGGCGGTACGCTGGACAAGCTGGAAGCCATTCCGGGCTTTGATATCTTCCCTGATGACGAGACGTTCCGTCGCATCATCAAAGACGTCGGCGTGGCGATTATCGGCCAGACCAACTCGCTGGCGCCTGCGGATAAACGTTTCTACGCCACCCGCGACATCACCGCGACCGTCGATTCGATTCCGCTGATCACCGCCTCGATCCTCGCCAAAAAACTGGCTGAAGGTCTGGATGCGCTGGTGATGGATGTCAAAGTCGGTTCCGGCGCCTTTATGCCAACTTTTGAACAGTCCGAGCTGCTGGCCCAGTCGATTGTCGGCGTGGCCAATGGTGCGGGATGCAAAACCACCGCGCTGTTAACCGATATGAATCAGGTGCTGGCGTCAAGTGCCGGTAATGCGCTGGAAGTGCGTGAAGCCGTGCGCTTCCTGACCGGCGAATACCGCAATCCACGCCTGCTGGAAGTGACGCTGGCGTTGAGTGCGGAAATGCTGGTGTCCGGCGGGCTTGCGGCCAATACCGACGAGGCCACCAGCAAACTGCGGGCGGTGCTGGATAACGGCAAGGCGGCAGAAATCTTTGCGCGCATGGTCGCGGCGCAAAAAGGCCCGACAGACTTTATCGATCAGATGGATAAATACCTGCCGGCGCCGATGCTCAGCAAGGCGGTGTATGCCGACAAGGCGGGCATTGTCAGCGCGATGGATACCCGTGCATTAGGCATGGCGGTGGTGTCGATGGGCGGCGGTCGTCGTCAGGCCAGCGATCCGCTTGATTACAGCGTCGGATTCAGTGAGATGGCGCAACTGGGTGACCGGGCAGATAACCAGCGTCCGCTGGCGGTGATCCACGCGGCTACGGAAACTGCCTGGCAGGAAGCCGCTGAGGCGATGAAGCGCGCGGTGACCCTAAGCGAAAATGCGCCGGCCCAGACCCCAGTTATCTATCGCAGAATTAGCGGATAAGCGTCATACTGTTCGGATCGATAAAATTTACGCTCAGCGCGTCACAGACGCAGGAGATCAGGATGAAACGTGTATTTATCATGGTGCTCGATTCCTTCGGGATCGGCTCCAGCAAAGATGCCCATAAATTTGGTGATGAAGGCTCTGATACCCTCGGACACATTGCCGAGGCGTGCTTCAAGGGCGAAGCGGATGTTGGACGTAAAGGCCCGCTGCACCTGCCAAATCTCACGGCCTTAGGCCTGGGCAAAGCAGCGGAAGAGTCCACCGGGAAATTCCCGTTAGGGCTGGATAAAGACGCCGAAATTACCGGCGCTTACGCCTATGCCAGCGAACTCTCTTCCGGCAAAGACACGCCGTCAGGCCACTGGGAAATCGCCGGTGTGCCGGTGCTGTTCGACTGGGGATATTTCAGCGACAAAGAGAACAGCTTCCCGCAGGAGTTGCTGGATCTGCTGGTTGAGAAGGCCGACCTGCCGGGCTACCTCGGCAACTGCCACTCGTCAGGCACGGTGATCCTCGATCAGCTCGGCGAAGAGCATATGAAAACCGGCAAGCCGATTTTCTACACTTCCGCTGACTCGGTTTTCCAGATTGCCTGCCACGAAGAGACCTTCGGGCTGGAACGTCTGTACGCGCTGTGTGAAATCGCCCGTGAAGCCTTAACCGAAGGTGGCTATAACATTGGCCGGGTCATCGCCCGTCCGTTTGTTGGCGATAAGCCAGGCAACTTCGAGCGCACCGGCAACCGTCACGACCTGGCGGTAGAACCACCCGCGCCAACCATCCTGAAAAAGCTGGTGGATGAGCAGAATGGCCAGGTGATTTCAGTCGGTAAAATTGCCGATATCTACGCCCACGTTGGCATCACCAAAAAAGTGAAGGCCACCGGGCTGGATGCGCTGTTTGACGCCACCGTTGCCGAGATGAAAATCGCGCCGGACAACAGCATCGTCTTCACCAACTTTGTCGACTTTGACTCAACCTGGGGACATCGTCGCGATATCCCGGGTTACGCCGGTGGCCTTGAGCTGTTCGACCGCCGTCTGCCGGAGTTGATGGCGCAGGTGAAAGAGGGCGATATTCTGATCCTCACCGCCGACCACGGCTGCGACCCAAGCTGGGAAGGCACCGAGCATACCCGCGAGCACATCCCGGTGCTGATTTACGGCCCAGGCGTGAAGCCGGGATCGTTAGGCTATCGTGAGACCTTCGCCGACATCGGGCAGACCGTCGCGAACTATTTTGGCCTTTCCGATATGGAATACGGCAAATCCATGCTGTAATCTGCGCAACCTAAACGACCAGCGCTAAGGCGCTGGCCAGACTGAAAAAAGGATGAAAAATGGCTACCCCTCATATTAATGCAGAAATGGGTGATTTCGCTGACGTGGTGCTGATGCCGGGCGATCCGCTGCGCGCAAAACATATCGCAGAAACCTTCCTGCAGGACGCGGTAGAAGTGAATAACGTGCGTGGCATGCTGGGCTACACCGGCACCTACAAAGGCCGTAAAATTTCGGTGATGGGCCACGGCATGGGCATTCCTTCCTGCTCAATTTATGCGAAAGAGCTGATCACCGATTTCGGCGTGAAGAAGATCATTCGTGTGGGTTCATGCGGCGCGGTGCGTTCAGACGTGAAGCTGCGTGACGTGGTGATCGGCATGGGTGCATCTACCGATTCCAAAGTGAACCGCATGCGTTTCAAAGATCACGATTTCGCCGCGATTGCCGATTTCGAGATGGTGCGTAACGCTGTCGATGCGGCCAAAGCGCTGGGCGTGTCTGCCCGCGTAGGCAACATCTTCTCTGCTGACCTGTTCTATACGCCAGATCCGCAGATGTTCGACGTGATGGAGAAATACGGCATCCTGGGCGTGGAAATGGAAGCCGCCGGTATTTACGGCGTGGCGGCAGAGTTCGGTGCGAAAGCGCTGGCCATCTGTACCGTTTCCGACCACATCCGTAGCGGTGAGCAAACCACGGCGGCTGAGCGCCAGACCACGTTCAGCGAGATGATTGAAATCGCGCTGGAATCTGTGCTGCTGGGCGATAAAGAAGCCTAATGTATCGCCTTCTGCTGGCCGGGCAATCCGGCCAGCAGTGATATTCAAGACCGTCCCTTCCATCAAACCTTCAATAAAATCACCAAAGTATCTATTCATCTTTCCTCACCATTTTTTATTATTTTATTTCTTTTCAGCTGATTAAGTGCTAATTATCTATTCAAGTATCTATTCACGAATCTATTCACTATGTCTGATTTGACCACGCTTCTTTTGCAAGGGCCGCTGGATGCGACGACATTGACTGCCCGTCTGGCAATTAGCCAGGCCACGCTATCGCGTCTGATTGCTGCCCATCCGCAGGTGATGAAATATGGTCGCGCACGCGCGACCCGCTATGCATTGCTGCGCCCCTTGCGTGAGGAGAGCCACTTTCCGCTTTGGCAGATTGATGAACAGGGCCACTCCCACAACGCCGGGCAGCTGTTCAGCGTCTGGCCGGCCGGCAGCTGCGTGGTGGAAGATGCCCAGGGCAACTGGCAGCATTTTGCGGGATTGCCCTGGTATCTCAGTGATATGCGCCCGCAGGGTTTTCTTGGCAGGGCATGGGGACGCGAGTGCGCGCGCCAGCTTGGGTTGCCGGAAGATATCCGCCAGTGGAATGACGATCACTGCCTGCTGGCGCTAACCGCCAGAGGCAGCGATATCTCCGGCAGCTGGCTGATTGGCCGTGAAAGTTATCAGCAATGGCTCCAGCAACCCGCGCCAACGCGGGTGACGTCGGCTCTCTATCCTGAACTGGCGCAGAGAGTGCTGGCGGGAGAAGACGTCGGTTCTTCGGCGGGCGGCGAACAGCCAAAATTTGCCTGTTACACCCAGCTGGCGGATGGCGAGAATGCGCATGTGCTGGTGAAGTTCACGCCTGCACGGCGTAACGAAAACAGCCAGCGTTGGTGTGATTTACTGCGGGCCGAGGCGTTGGCCTTGCAGGTTCTGAGGGAAGAGGGCGTGTCGGCGGCCGAGGCCACCATCCTCTCAGGCCCGGAAGAGCAGCTGTTCCTTGAGGTGGTCAGGTTTGACCGTCTGGGGGAAAGAGGCCGACGCAGCATGGTGTCGCTGGAGTCTGTGCAGGCCGAATTTACTGGCCAACAGTCCCGCTGGCCGCAGGCACTCAGCGCGCTGGTCAGCCAAAAAAAGATTGTGACGCCGGATGCCGAACGCGGCACCCTGCAATGGGCATTTGGCAAGCTGATCGCGAATGGTGATATGCATGCTGGCAACCTGGCCTTTTTCCTCACCTCGCTGACGCTGACGCTGACGCCGGCCTACGACATGTTGCCGATGAGCTTCGCCCCCAACAGCGCGGGCTATATGCGTGCAGACGCGCCGGTTATTGAACTGGATAGCAGCGTGGGGCGAACGGTCTGGCAAAAAGCACTGGCCATGGCCGATCGTTACTGGCTTCGGATGAGTCACGATGATGCCTGGAGTGAGGATTTTCGGCGCATTGCACAGGAGATGCAAAAAGGGCTCAAATCGCTTGAGCCCCACATCGCCCGCATGGCCTGATTACGGCTTCTCAGCCTGGGCCGGCGCGTCGCGGGTTTCGTCGTCGTCTTCCTTCACCGGGTTATTGGCGGTCAGCAGGAAAGGCGATTGTTGCCAGCGGGTGCGGCGGTCGCGCAGCAGGGTCCGGCTGAGGATAATTCCGATGGCCAGTGCCAGCAGCATCATCAGGCGCAGAATATTGGTGGTGTTATCCACCTGCTTGGACTCCGTCACCAGCACGTGCGTATCCAGGGTGACGCGCAGGAAGCCACGCGGGCCTTCAGCGCTGTCCAGCGACTGCACCAGCTGATGGTTGAAGTAGCTCCCGGCACGCTGCCCGTCCAGCGCCAGACGGTCGCGCACGTTAATGGTTTCGCCGCTGTGGGCCAGTAAGGTGCCGTCGTCGTCGTAGACAGAGGCATCAAGGATGCGGCTCTCTTTGGTGAGCTGGGCGAGGATATCGACAATCTGCTGGTGGTTATCGTCGCTGTTTTCCATCAGCGGCGTCAGGCTGAACGCCACCTGGCGCGTCAGCGTGCGGGCCAGTTCATCCACCTGCTCGGAACGTGCCATCTGGTGACTCAGACTGAACCACGACGCGCCCTGCATCAGCACCACAAGTAAGGTCAGGCAGATCAGCACGATTGCCGTGCGATGCAGACGAAATTTAAGTTTGGCCTTTGCCATCTGTACCCTTCACACTTTATGCACGAACCAGCGTTCGTCTCGAGCTTTATGTTGCCAGAAGCGGGGCTGACAGGGTAGCCTCTTGCGTGGTTAAAATGTCCTTTCAGGAGCTGTAATGCCAAATAGTCTGACCTGGTGCGACCTGCCATCTGATGTCTCTCTCTGGCCGGGTTTACCTCTTTCTCTCAGTGGCGATGAAGTGATGCCGCTGGACTACCGCGCTGGCCGTACCGGCTGGCTTCTGTATGGGCGCGATCTGAATAAAGACAGCCTGACGCATCTTCAGCATCAGCTGGGTGCGGCGATGGTGATTGTCAGTGCCTGGCGCGTGGCGGATTACCACGTTGTCCGTCTGGCCGGTTCGCTGACCGCGCGCGCCACGCAGCTGGCCCACGATGCCGGTCTGGACGTTGCGCCGCTGGGGAAAATCCCGCATCTGAAAACCCCTGGCCTGCTGGTGATGGACATGGACTCGACGGCCATCGAAGTCGAGTGCATTGATGAGATCGCCAAACTGGCGGGCTGCGGTGAAATGGTCGCAGAAGTGACGGAACGCGCAATGCGTGGCGAGCTGGATTTTGCCGCCAGCCTGCGTCAGCGCGTGGCGACCCTTAAAGATGCCGATGCCAATATCTTAAAGCAGGTGCGTGACGAACTGCCGTTGATGCCGGGCCTGACTGAGCTGGTGCAGCAATTGCAGGCGCTGGGCTGGCATGTGGCGATTGCTTCCGGCGGCTTCACCTACTTTGCTGAGTACCTGCGCGATAAGCTGCGTCTGTCTGCGATTGCCGCCAATGTGCTGGAAATTCGCGACGGTAAGCTGACTGGCGAAGTGCTGGGCGATATCGTTGATGCTAAATACAAAGCCGATACGCTGTTAAAGCTGGCCGAACGTTTTGAAATCGCGCCTGAGCAGACCGTGGCCATCGGTGATGGCGCTAACGACCTGCTGATGATTAAGGCGTCCGCGTTGGGCATTGCCTATCACGCCAAGCCGAAAGTAAACGAGCAGACAGAAGTGATCATCCGCCATGCGGATTTAATGGGCGTGCTGTGTATTCTCAGCGGCAGCCTGATCCATGAAGAGCGTTAAGGGGTAGATTTGGCCAAAGCGGTAAAGCGCGCCTTTGTTTGTAATGAATGCGGCGCCGATTATCCTCGCTGGCAGGGGCAATGCAGCGCCTGCCAGGCCTGGAACACCATCACCGAAGTGCGGCTGGCGGCGTCGCCGACCGTGGCGCGCAATGAACGTCTCACCGGTTATGCCGGCAGCGCGGGACCAAGCCGCGTGCAGAAGCTGTCGGAAATCAGCCTTGAGGCGTTGCCGCGCTTCTCAACCGGCTTTAAAGAGTTTGACCGGGTGCTGGGCGGTGGCGTGGTGCCAGGCAGTGCCATTCTGATTGGCGGCAGTCCCGGTGCCGGGAAAAGTACGCTGCTGCTGCAAACCCTGTGCAAGCTGGCCGAGGGGATGAAAACCCTGTACGTCACCGGCGAAGAGTCGCTTCAGCAGGTGGCGATGCGCGCGCACCGGCTGGGTCTGCCGACCGAAAACCTCAATATGCTGTCGGAAACCAGCATCGAGCAGATCTGCCTGATTGCCGAGCAGGAACAACCCCGGCTGATGGTGATCGACTCGATTCAGGTGATGCATATGGCGGATATACAGTCTTCGCCAGGCAGCGTGGCGCAGGTGCGTGAAACCGCTGCCTATCTGACTCGCTTTGCCAAAACCCGTGGCGTGGCGATCATCATGGTCGGCCACGTCACCAAAGATGGCTCGCTGGCCGGGCCGAAAGTGCTTGAGCACTGCATCGACTGTTCGGTGCTGTTGGATGGCGATGCGGACTCCCGTTTCCGCACGCTGCGCAGCCACAAAAACCGCTTTGGTGCGGTGAACGAACTGGGCGTGTTCGCCATGACCGAACAGGGCCTGCGCGAAGTCAGCAACCCGTCCGCCATCTTCCTTAGCCGGGGAGAAGAAGTCACCTCCGGCAGCTCGGTGATGGTGCTGTGGGAAGGCACGCGTCCGCTGCTGGTAGAGATTCAGGCGCTGGTGGACCATTCGATGATGGGCAACCCACGGCGTGTTGCCGTCGGGCTGGAGCAGAACCGTCTGGCGATCCTGCTGGCGGTGCTGCACCGGCATGGTGGCCTGCAGATGGCCGATCAGGATGTGTTCGTGAACGTGGTCGGCGGCGTTAAAGTGACCGAAACCAGTGCCGATCTGGCGCTGATGCTGTCGATGGTGTCCAGCCTGCGCGATCGACCACTGCCACAGGATCTGGTGGTGTTTGGCGAAGTGGGGCTGGCGGGCGAAATCCGTCCTGTGCCCAGCGGGCAGGAACGCATTTCCGAAGCGGCCAAGCACGGTTTCCGTCGTGCTATCGTGCCGGCGGCTAACGTGCCGAAGAAACCCCCGGAAAATATGAAAGTGTATGGCGTGAAGAAGCTGGCCGATGCGCTGGCGATCCTTGAGGACTTATAACGCAGGAGGCATTGATGTCACCATTTGATTATTTGAAAACCGCCATTCGCCAGCAGGGCTGTACGCTGCAACAGGTGGCGGATGCGAGTGGCATGACCAAGGGCTATCTGAGCCAGCTGCTGAACGCCAAAATCAAAAGCCCCAGCGCGCAGAAGCTGGAAGCGCTGCACCGTTTTCTCGGGCTGGAATTCCCGCGCCGGGAAAAAACCATCGGCGTGGTGTTCGGCAAATTCTATCCGCTGCATACCGGCCATATCTACCTGATCCAGCGTGCCTGTAGTCAGGTCGACGAGCTGCATATCATTATGGGTTACGACGAGCCGCGTGACCGCCAGCTGTTTGAAGCCAGCGCCATGTCGCAACAGCCGACGGTGAGCGATCGCCTGCGCTGGCTGCTGCAAACCTTCAAATACCAGAAAAACATCCGCATTCACTCGTTCAACGAGGAGGGGATGGAGCCCTATCCGCACGGCTGGGATGTCTGGAGCCGCGGCATTAACGACTTTATGGAAAACCACGGCATTGTGCCGAACCGGGTTTACACCAGCGAAGAGTTCGATGCCCCGCAGTATCAGCAGCATCTGGGCATTGAAGCAGTGGTGGTCGATGCCAAACGCTCGTTTATGAGCATCAGCGGCGCGCAAATCCGTCACGATCCGTTCCGCTACTGGGAATATATTCCGACCGAAGTGAAGCCGTTCTTTGTGCGTACGGTGGCGATTCTGGGCGGTGAATCCAGCGGCAAATCGACGCTGGTCAACAAGCTGGCCAACATCTTTAACACCACCAGTGCCTGGGAATTTGGCCGCGACTACGTCTTCTCCCACCTCGGCGGCGATGAGATGGCGTTGCAGTATTCCGACTACGACAAGATCGCCCTGGGCCAGGCGCAGTACATTGACTTTGCGGTGAAGTACGCCAATAAAGTGGCCTTTATCGACACCGATTTCGTCACCACCCAGGCCTTCTGCAAAAAATACGAAGGACGCGAGCACCCGTTTGTGCAGGCGTTGATTGACGAATATCGTTTTGACCTGGTGATCCTGGTCGAGAATAACGTGCCCTGGGTGGCCGACGGATTACGCAGCCTGGGCAGTTCGGTGGATCGCAAAGAGTTCCAGACGCTGCTGGTCTCGATGCTGGAAGAGAACAACATCAGCTACGTGCACGTTGAGCAGGACAGCTACGATGAGCGCTTCCTGCGCTGCGTGGAGCTGGTGAAGGAGATGCTGGGGGCGTAAGCCTCAATACAGCCGTTCAGCTGGAAAAACTGAACGGCTGTCGTTAACGCATGATTGTTGGCTGAATACCGTCACGGCACCGCTGGGCGGAGCGCGTGCCGTGAACTCAGTAAACCATCACCACTTTGCCGCGCATGTGGCCTTCCAGCACCAGCCGGTGCGCTTCTGACAGCGTTTCCACGCTCAGGCCGTGCAGCGTCTTGCTAAGCGAGCTGCTGATCTTTCCGGCATCCAGCAGTTTCGCCGTGGCGTCCAGAATTTCACCCTGACGGGCAATATCCGGCGTGGTGTACATGCTGCGGGTGTACATAAACTCAAAGTGCAGCGCCGCGCTTTTCAGCTTCAGTTCGTTCATCTCTAACGGCTTTTCATTCTCGACGATGGTGCAGATATGCCCCTGCGGCGCAATCAGCTTAGCCATCGCATCCCAATGGCCGTCGGTGTCATTCAGGCAGAAGATATAATCCACCTGCTTCAGGCCATGCTTTTCCAGCTCGCCGGCCATGTCGTGGTAGTTGATCACCAGATCGGCACCGCGATCCTTGCACCATTGCACCGAATCCGGACGGGATGCGGTGGCAATCACTTTTACCTTGCTGTGCAGCTTGGCAAACGGGATCGCCAGCGAGCCGACGCCGCCTGCACCGCCAACAATCAGCAGCGTTTTACCTTCTTCGGCCTTATCCAGCTGCAGACGGTCGAACAGACCTTCCCATGCGGTCAGCGCGGTCAGCGGGATTGCCGCCGATTCTGCCCAGTCTAACGACGTCGGCTTGTGGCCGGTGATGCGTGCGTCGATCAGTTGCTGCGTGGTGTTGCTGCCCGGACGGGTGATGTCGCCGGCGTAATACACTTCGTCACCGGGCTTGAATCCGCTGACCTTGCTGCCCACTTCCACCACCACGCCGCTGGCATCCCAACCGAGGATGCGCGGGTGCTGGAGTCCGTTTTTCTGTGCGCCTTTATGCACTTTGGTATCCACGGGATTCACCGACGCGGCTTTCACGTCGACCAGCAGGTCGTATTCGCCTGGCGTCGGTTTCTCGACCTGGATCTCAATAAACTGCTGCGGTTTTTCTGGATTGATAGCAATCGCTTTGATTGTCATAGCGCATCTCCTTTAAGGTGTGTTATTCAGTGTAGAACCTAAGCAGGCTAATGATAAGCTGCACAATAACTAACGAAGTGTTCGTTTCAGGTAAACAATCATGTTTAAACAGCTGCAAGATATGGCCCTGTTTGCCCTGGTGGCCGAATGCGGCAGTTTCACCGGGGCGGCCAAAAAGGCAGGATTGCCAAAATCGAGCGTCAGTCAGCGCATCAGTCAGCTTGAGCAGGCGCTGGGGCTGCGGCTGATTAACCGCACCACCCGCCAGCTGAACCTGACCTTTGCCGGCGAGCGCTATCTGGTGCATTGCCAGGAGATGATGCAGGCCAGCGAGCGCGCCAATGTGGCGATTGAACGTCTGCGGGATAACCCCAGTGGACGGCTGCGCATCACCTCACCGGCGGGAATTGGCGCCACGCTGCTGGCGCGTTTAAACGCCGCGTTTCAGCAGGAATACCCGGACGTCACGCTGGAAGTCTCGGTGTCCGATGAAGTGCGGGATATCGTGCTGGAGGGCTATGACGTGGCGCTGCGCACCGGGCAGCCGCAGGACTCTTCGCTGATTGGGCGGCGAATTGGTTACTGCGAGCGGCTGCTGGTGGCTTCTAAGGGCTACCTTGAACAATATGAGGCGATCACCCATCCGCAGCAGCTGGCTGAACACCGCTGCATTGCGCACCGGGCGTGGAGCGAATGGCTGCTGAACCGTGGGGAAGAGTATTACCGTTGGCTGCTGCCGCCAACGCATATGACCGATAACCTGGTGTATGCGCGGGAGTGCGCGCTGGGCGATGCCGGGATCACGCTACTGCCGCGATTTCTGACCCAGGGGATCCTGCCGGGCGGTGGCCTGGTGCAGGTGTTGCCGGACTGGCAGGTGGAAGGCAATGAGCTGTGGCTGGTCTATCCGAGCCGTAAGCTGAATTCGCCTGCGGTGGCGCGCTTTATTGATTACGCCTTGCAGTCACCGGTGTTTCGGGAGTTTTATCAGTAACGTTGGGAAGCAGGGGACAACGCGAGTGCGTCCCGCAGAAGAAAAGCAGAGGGCGAATCGCTTCGCCCTCTGAGTGTTACTTGGTCATACGCTTGTACTTGATGCGTTTTGGCTCCAGCGCTTCTGCGCCCAGCGTCCGCTTCTTGTACTCTTCGTATTCGGTAAAGTTACCTTCGAAGAACTCGATCTTGCCTTCATCCTGATAATCGAGGATGTGGGTAGCAATACGGTCGAGGAACCAACGGTCATGCGAGATCACCATCGCACAGCCCGGGAACTCCAGCAGGGCGTTTTCCAGCGCGCGCAGGGTTTCAATGTCCAGGTCGTTGGTCGGTTCATCAAGCAGCAGCATGTTGCCGCCAACCTGCAGCAGCTTCGCCAGATGCAGACGGCCACGCTCACCACCGGACAGCTCGCCAACGCGTTTGCCCTGATCAACTCCTTTGAAGTTAAAGCGGCCCACGTAAGCACGGCTTGGCATCTCGGTGTTACCGACACGCATAATATCCTGCCCGCCGGACACTTCTTCCCACACGGTTTTGCTGTTATCCATGCTGTCGCGGAACTGATCGACAGAGGCCAGCTTCACGGTATCACCCAGCACGATGCTGCCTGAATCCGCTTCTTCCTGACCGGACATCATGCGGAACAGGGTCGATTTACCGGCACCGTTCGGCCCGATAATGCCCACGATAGCGCCTTTCGGCACCGAGAACGACAGGTCATCAATCAGCAGGCGATCGCCGTAAGACTTACGCAGGTTGGCCACTTCCACCACTTTATCGCCCAGGCGCGCGCCCGGTGGGATAAACAGTTCATTGGTTTCGTTACGCTTCTGGTAATCGGTATTGTTCAGCTCTTCAAAGCGGGCCAGACGGGCCTTGCCTTTAGACTGACGGCCTTTAGCGCCCTGACGAACCCATTCCAGCTCTTTCTCAATGGATTTGCGACGCGCCGCTTCGCTGGACGCTTCCTGCGCCAGGCGGGCATCTTTCTGCTCCAGCCAGGAAGAGTAGTTACCTTCCCATGGAATACCTTCGCCACGGTCCAGCTCGAGGATCCAGCCGGCCACGTTGTCGAGGAAGTAACGGTCGTGGGTAATGGCCACCACGGTTCCTTCGAAGTCGTGCAGGAAGCGTTCCAGCCAGGCCACGGATTCGGCATCCAGGTGGTTGGTTGGTTCGTCCAGCAGCAGCATGTCCGGTTTTTCCAGCAGCAGGCGGCACAGCGCCACGCGGCGACGTTCACCACCGGACAGGGTGGCGACTTTCGCATCCCACTCCGGCAGGCGCAGCGCGTCGGCAGCACGCTCAAGCTGGGTATTCAGGTTATGACCGTCGTGGGCCTGGATGATCTCTTCCAGCTTGCCCTGTTCAGCGGCCAGCTTGTCGAAGTCCGCGTCTTCTTCCGCATACAGCGCGTAGACTTCGTCCAGACGCTTCAGCGCGCCAACCACTTCCGCCAGCGCTTCCTCAACGGATTCGCGCACGGTGTGTTCCATATTCAGCTGCGGTTCCTGCGGCAGGTAACCGATTTTCAGGCCGGGCTGTGGACGCGCTTCCCCTTCGATATCCTTGTCGATACCGGCCATGATGCGCAGCAGGGTGGATTTACCGGAGCCATTCAGACCCAGCACGCCGATTTTGGCGCCAGGGAAGAAGCTAAGAGAGATATTTTTCAGAATGTGACGCTTCGGCGGAACCACTTTGCCGACGCGATGCATGCTATAGACGAATTGAGCCACGTAGGATGAGCCTCTTGGTGTCTGTGTGTTAATTGGGGCAGCGGATGCCCACTCAGATGACGAAGTTTAGCTGGTTTTGCTTGCTAATCACAGCCGCCACCAGCGGAATATCCTGCATACTTCAGGTTGCAGGTGTGTTGGCGGCACCAGCACGCCCCCGACTCTTGCCTGAGTCAGCTCCAGGGGATGCGCTCGCGTACCGGATTATTGATTGATTTTTGAGCCGATGGCTTTATGCTGTTTTTTTGCCTTACAAAGCAGGGAGATAACGATGAGAGTTCTGATCGCGGCGGAAGAGAACGCCTGGGGCGGCATGATCCAACAGTTTCGTCACACCTTGCCAGACGTCGAGTTTACGGCTTCTGCGGGCCACGCCGCCGAAAGCCTGGCCGGATACGATGCCTTAATTCCCGGTATGGCAAAAGTCACGCCTGAGCTGCTGAAGACCGCTGACCGGCTTAAGCTGATTCAGCAGGCCGGAGCCGGGCTGGAAGGCGTGGATCTGGCCAGTGCCAAAGCGCAGGGCATTCAGGTGGCTAACGTGCCGTCGGATCGATCCGGCAATGCCGATTCGGTCGCCGAACTGGGGATCTGGATGATGATTGGCCTGGCGCGCAAAGCCCGCGAAATCCCTGAGATGATCGCCACGCGTCAGCTTGGCCTGCCGGTGGGCATGGGGCTGATGGGGAAAACCGTCGGGCTGGTGGGCCTCGGCGGCATCGGTAAAGCGCTGGCAAAACGACTGGCACCCTTTGGCGTGCGGCTGATTGGGGTGAAAAGGACCGCCGATCAGGCCTTTGCTAAAGCGCATCAGCTGGACTGGCTGGGTAATATGGCCCATTTGCCCGCGCTGTTGAATGACGCCGACTTTGTGATCCTCAGCCTGCCGGACAATGCCGACACCCGCCATATCATCGATGAAACCGCGCTGGCGCAGATGAAGCCGGGCAGTTTCCTGATCAACCTGGGACGCGGCGGACTGATAGAAAAACAGGCGCTGCTGGCGGCGCTGGAAGTTAAGCATCTGGCAGGGGCCGGGCTGGATGTGTTCTGGCAGGAGCCGCCAGAGCCGGATGATTCGCTGTTTCATTACAACGTTATTGCCACGCCGCATATCGGCGGCGTCACCGATAACTCGCTAAACGGCAACGTGGCGGGAGTGTGTGAAAACCTGCGCCGCTTACGCGATGGCGAAGAGATCCTCAATCGCTGGGCGTAAGGTACTGACCTAACGCGCTTTCTGTCCGACCCTCACCTCAATGCCCAGCTGCTTCAGCTTCTGCGCCAGCTCTTTCGGCGGGGCATCATCGCTGACCAGCGTCTCGAAGGCGCTGAGTTCGCCGATGCGGGCAGGCAATACTTTGCCAAACTTGCTGCTGTCAGCCACCAGGATCTTGTGACTGGCACGCTGCATCGCCTGATGCTTCATCGGCAGCTCGTTGAGGTTGTAGCAGGTCGCACCCTGACCGGCATCAATGCCTGCCGCAGAGATAAAGGCTTTGCCGGGACACAGGCTGTCCATCACCGAGCCGTGACCCAGCGGAGTGAAGATGGCGTTGTCGGCATGAAACTCACCGCCGTTAAGGATCACCTGACAGGCCGGTTTCTCTTTCAGCGCCAGGAAGGTGTTCATTGCGCAGCAGATGGCGGTAAACGCCAGCTCATTATCGATGGCATCGACAATCCACGGCATGGTGGTGCCGCAGTCAAAGAACACCGTATCACCCGGCTCAATCAGCGACGCCGCCAGCTGGCCCAGACGCCGTTTTTTCTCGACGTTATGCGCCTGCTGATCGGAGACAAAGTAGTGACCTTGGTTGCTTTTCGGATCGCTGACAATGTAGCCCCCCAATAACACCACCACCGACGGCTGTTCGTTGAGATCGCGACGGATGGTCATTTCGGACACGCCCAGCAGTCGCGCCGCCTCTCGCAGGTGGATTTTATCGGTTCGCTTAAGCGCAGATGCCAGCTTGTTTACGCGCTCGTCGCGGCGGGTTTCCATGTCAGTCACTCCTGATAATACGGTTAATATCCCTCGCCGGCTGCGCTGCCTTTAACGATGGCGACGCCGGAGCTGGTGCCGATACGGCTGGCGCCCGCCTGGATCATGATGTCTGCCGTCTGCCGGTCGCGCACCGCGCCGGACGCTTTGACCGCCACGTCCGGGCCAACGGTGTCATGCATCAGACGGACGTGCTCTTCGCGCGCGCCGCCGGTACTGAAACCGGTTGACGTTTTCACAAACGCGACCTTCAGTTCACGACAAATTTCACAGATTTGAATGATTTGCGCATCGCTAAGCAGGCAGGTCTCTAATATTACCTTCAATGGGATCGGGCCGCAAACCTCGCGCACCGCCTGAATATCGGCGCTGACGGCCTTCACCTCACCGCTTTGCAGCCAGCCGATGTTAATCACCATATCAATCTCCTGCGCACCGGCCGCAATGGCGGCTTTCGCTTCGAAGGCTTTGGCGCTTGTCAGGCCGGCACCCAGCGGAAAACCGATGACGGAACAGACCTTTACCTCACTTCCCGCCAGCTTCTCCGCCACTAACGGCACATAACCCGAATTGACGCACACCGCATAAAAGTGGTGGGCGATGGCTTCGTCACACAGGGTGGCGATCTGTTGCACGGTGGCATTCGCCGCCAGCAGGGTGTGGTCGATATAGCGGGCGTAATCCAGGTTTTGCACGGGAAGCTCCTCAGCGGATGGGGGTTGTTTGTTAAAATAATAACATTTTCATTCTGGCGTCAACCGCCAATTAACATCTCGCGGGCGGGATTTTCAGGCTGAGACGGGTGTCACAAAAATAACATGAGATGATTGTTATTGTTATTTCCACAACATTTAATGATGAAAATTTACACGGGGAATACGTCATGGACATTGCCGTCATCGGCTCCAATATGGTCGATCTGATCACTTACACCAACAGCATGCCGAAAGCCGGTGAAACCTTAGAAGCGCCAGACTTCGCGCTGGGCTGCGGCGGCAAAGGGGCCAACCAGGCCGTTGCGGCGGCGAAGCTGGGGGCCAGCGTGATGATGGTCAGCAAAGTGGGCGAAGACCTGTTTGCGGACAACACGGTGAAAAATTTGCAGCGGTTCGGCGTCGACGCAAAACACGTCACCGTCGCGGCGGGCACCTCCAGCGGCGTGGCACCGATTTTTGTCGATGATCAGTCGCAAAACCGCATCCTGATTATCAAAGGGGCCAACGCGCAGCTGTCTCCGGCGGATATTGATGCCGCGGCGGACGATCTAAAGCGCTGTCGTCTGATGGTATTGCAGCTGGAGATCCCGCTGCCGACGGTCTATTACGCCATCGACTTTGCGCGGCAGAACGGCATTCAGGTGATCCTCAATCCCGCGCCGGCGGTAGCCGGACTGGACATCGATTACGCCTGCCAGTGCGACTTCTTTATGCCGAACGAAACCGAACTGGAGATCCTGACGGGCCTGCCGGTTAGCACCGAAGATGAAGTGCTGCGCGCCGGGCAGATGCTGTTGGGACGCGGGCTGAAAAACCTGATTATCACCCTTGGCAGCCGCGGCTCGGTGTGGATGCAGGGGGATGCCGTCCATCGTATTAAGCCCACGCCGGTGAAGGCGATTGATACCAGTGGCGCAGGGGATGCCTTTATCGGCTGCTTTGCCCACTTTCTGATCCAGCATGGCGATATCGCGAAGGCAATGCAGTCTGCCTCCGACTATGCCGCCTGTAGCGTCACCGGACGGGGAACCCAGCTTTCGTACCCTGATGCCGATACCTTCCACCGTTTTCTCAACGATTAACTGAGGATTCGCTATGCAACCGACCATCGTCCAGCAGCCTGATGGCTATTTAAATAAGACGCCCCTGTTTCAGTTTATTTTGCTCTCGTGCCTGTTCCCGTTGTGGGGCTGCGCCGCCAGCCTGAATGATATTTTGATCACCCAGTTCAAAAGCGTTTTCGCCCTCAGCGATTTCGCCAGCGCGCTGGTGCAAAGCGCCTTTTACGGCGGCTACTTTTTAATTGCCATCCCGGCCTCGCTGGTGATCCGCAGCAGTAGCTACAAGATTGCGATCCTGTTGGGGCTGGCACTGTATATCGCCGGGTGCGTGATGTTTTATCCTGCCTCGCATATGGCGACTTACACCATGTTCCTGGCAGCGATCTTCGCGATTGCTATCGGGCTGAGCTTCCTGGAAACGGCGGCGAATACCTACAGCTCGATGATTGGTCACCGCGATCACGCCACGCTGCGGCTGAACGTCAGCCAGACGTTCTACCCGATTGGTGCGCTGATGGGCATCGTGTTGGGTAAATATCTGGTGTTCCAGGATGGTGACAGCCTGCACAGCCAGATGGCCGGCATGAACCCGGAACAGCTGCATCAGTTCCGTCTGACCATGCTGGAGCACACGCTGGAACCTTACAAATACCTGGTGATGGTTTTGGTGGTGGTGATGGTGTTGTTTTTGTTGACCCGTTATCCGCACTGCAAACCGCAGAGCAATGAGAAAAAGCTGCCGAGCCTCGGCGAAACCTTCAGCTATCTGGCCAAAAACCGCCACTTTAAGCGCGGCATCATTGCGCAGTTCCTTTACGTGGGGATGCAGGTGGCGGTCTGGTCGTTCACCATTCGTCTGGCGTTGAACCTCGGTGCGGCCAACGAGCGTCATGCCTCTAACTTTATGATCTACAGCTTTATCTGCTTCTTTATCGGCAAGTTTGTCGCCAACTTCCTGATGACGCGCTTTCGCGCCGAGAAGGTGCTGATTGCCTATTCCATCGTCGGCGTGGCCACGCTGGCCTACGTGATGCTGGTGCCGAACTTCACCGCCGTCTATGCCGCCGTGTTTGTTAGCGTGTTGTTTGGGCCGTGCTGGGCGACGATTTATGCCGGCACCCTGTCTACCGTCGAGAGCAAATACACCGAAGTAGCCGGCGCGTTTATCGTGATGGCGATTGTCGGTGCCGCCTTTATCCCGGCCTTGCAGGGTCTGGTGTCTGATCGTCTTGGCTCGATGCAGATGGCGTTCGGCGTCTCGTTGCTGTGCTTCGCCTGGGTGGGCTTCTACTTCTGGGGCGAGCTGCGCCACAAAAAACAGCCGGCGGTCAGCGGTCGTCTGGCTGAGGAGGCACGATGAGAACCACTTTGCCACTGCATCCCTCGTTGTTCGGTGAAACGCCGCGCACGCTGCTGGATAATGCCGACGTCAAAGTCGATCTGTTCCGTTACCCCTCAGGGATTGAGGCGGTGCGGATGGAGAACCGCCGGGGTTATGTGATTGTGCTGCCGTATTACGGGCAGATGGTGTGGGATGCGGCTTTCGACGGTCAGCGGATGACCATGGGCAACGGCTTTAAGCAACCGTTGCCAGGCAAGGACATTATCGACACTTACGGCTGCTTCGCCTTTCACTCGGGGCTGCTGGCCAACGGTTGTCCCGGCGAGGGCGATGTCCATGCATTGCACGGCGAGATGGCCTGCGCCCGCATGGACAGCGCCTGGATCGTGCTGGAAGAAGAGGGCGTGTCGGTGCGCGGCGAGGTGGAGTACATCAAAGGTTTTGGTCACCACTATCGCGCATTGCCAGGGGTGACGTTATTGGCTGATCGGCCACGCCTGCGCATCGAGATGGCGGTCACCAATCTGTCCGGCACGGCGATGCCGTTGCAGTACATGTGCCATATGAACAGCGCCTATGTCGAGAACGGCAGCTTCAGCCAGAGTATCCCGGACAGCGCCTTTACGTTGCGGACCTCGATTCCTGGCCATGTGCATCCAACGCCGGTCTGGCTGGACTACACCCGTCAGCTTGCGGCGGAACCGCAGGCTTTTGGCGGACTGACGCGTCCGGAAATGTACGATCCGGAGATTGTGTTCTTTGCCGACAATCTGGCGCAGTACGGCGAGACGGTGATCTTTAACCTGCACTCGCCGGACGGCCACGGTTTCAGCACCACCTTCCAGACCGCGCAGTTCAACTATGCCACGCGCTGGATCCTGCACAACAGCGATCAGCAGGTCGCCGCCTATGTGTTACCGGCCACCTGCCGCCCGGAAGGCTTCAACGCGGCGAAGCAGGCAGGCACGTTGATCATGTTGGAACCGCGCGAACAGCGGCATTTCAGCGTGGAAACCGGGCTAATCGAAAACCCATAAGGCATCTTTGATTTTGACCTGTGTGTCCACCGGCCCCGCCCACAACGTCAATGCTTGTGGGTGGCGGCATAGAGCGCGTTAGCCGGGTGTCTGCGGCAGGGATGCCGCAGCCAAGCCTCCAGGTGGATTTACGGCGTCCCGGATAACGCGCTCTATGCTGACGCCTTATCGCCGGAGCGGGTTTTGACCTGTGTGTTAGGGACGTCGTCTGGATGTTTCGGTGTTTTGCTCAGGGAGAGAGGGGGGAACACAAAGACGCCGTAGACCCATCCCTGGGGGCTCAGCGGCGACATCCCTGTCGCCGATGCTTTGCTTTTCCCCCCTCTCTCCCTTCCCCTCAAGCTTCAGTGTTGAATGATCAATTGTGGATACACAGGTCAAACCCCGCTGAGTTCATCCCATGCGTTTACCAAACTTCATTTGATTTTGACCTGTGCGTCCACCAAACCCCA
>LIDZ01000214.1_pt1 | contig 34476 bp, 26 predicted proteins | sample 644651 | NCBI WGS metagenome assembly LIDZ01 (sample SAMN03856242, study PRJNA289617) | food metagenome | isolation source: wine grapes on drying loft during traditional withering process | host: Vitis vinifera cv. Corvina | place: Italy: Gargagnago di S. Ambrogio di Valpolicella | collected 2014-01 | reverse complement strand
TGCCTTTAGTACCTGAAAGAGCTGTTTCTATTGCTGTTTGATCATCTGATGTTATTGTTCCTTCTGTAACTAAATCAGCTAGTTTAGTTTTGAACATATCTTTATGTTCTCCGCCTTGTGGGGTAAAAGCAGTTTTTATCGCAGTTTCTTGATTTGAAGTTATTGTTCCTGCTGTAACTAAAGCATCGAGTCTAGTTTGCATTCCATTATTTCTTCCTCGATTATGAATTGCTGTTGTATTTTTAGCTGTATCAGTTGAATCAGCAGCAAATACTGAAGTACTTCCTGATATTAACATACTGGCCATAATAACACCTGTAATAACTTTTATTTTAATATTTTTATTTTTCATTATAAATCGCTTCCTCTTAAATCTTATTTTTTCCTTACTAATCTCGTTTATTAACTAATCATTTCTTTTATTATACAAAAGCATCTTTACAGTTGTGTTACAGAATTTAGTCAATAATGTTACAAATCTATTAATTTCATATTATATGTCTCAAATATGTAATATTATTCTTTTTTAACATAGTAATATCAAAGGAATATCTATGTTCTCATTTAAATATTCCAAAATCAAAATGACTAGTTACTTAACCTCGTAACTAGTTATTCAAGTTTTATATTTTTATTTAGTTTCGGTATCTATAATTATAACCTCTATTCATATTACTTTTTGTTAATAGCTCAGATACACCAGTATTTTCCCATTCTTCTACCTGCATATTAGCTTCTTGGGGTGTTTTCCCCAATCCTACAAGCACACCTGATAGAATAATTTTTTGATATAGATGTTCTGAATTGATTCCTGCATTAGTTTCTTCTAATGCGCTATCAACTAATGGAGTAATATATCTAATCCAATCATCTGGCGTGAAGTTAGATGTATTTTGCGTTGTCCCTGTATTCATAGAAACACTATTCATTCCAGTACCAACAGTTGATCCGCTCATCCCTTTATTCATAACATTACCACCAATTCCGCTACTCATAGAAGCATTATTCATACTGGTGCCCATAGTTGCTCCACCCATACTGCTATTGTTTGATTTAAGTATCCCAACCTTAGGTAACCTAGCAAGCATTTGGATCATTCCATGAGAAGAATTAAACTGTTCTGTCAAGTCTCTGCCCGCTGTAAGTCCAAGATGCATTCCTCCAGCCCAACTTGCTTCTTTGCTTACATCATACACTATACCTGCTACTGCTACATACGCAGGTCTTCCACCTTTTCCATCATACCTCAATAGTTCTTGTAACGTAAATTCTCTTTGTTCCCTATAATCCCTATTTCCTATAAGCTCTTTAATTGTTTCGAAATCAAAATAAACTGACATACATACCTCTCAAATATTTCTATATATAAAGTCTATGACTTTACTATTAGAAAGATGCTTCAATAATTTTCGTTTTCCTAAATTAGAAATATTCCTATAATTATTTAGTATCTATTTGCTTAATTCTACTTATATTATACCTTGACTAGATTTTTTAATAATTATATAGTAATATTACATAATATTAAGGGGGCTTTTATAATGAGTTTTTTAAATGTAAGGAAAATACCATCTCCAGAAGAAATTAAGAATCTTACTCCTCTTGCAGATAATCTAAAAAAGATTAAAGTTGAAAGAGATACAGAAATCAAAAAAATATTTGCTGGAAATAGCGAGAAATTTATTGTTATTGTAGGACCATGCTCAGCAGATGATGAAAATTCAGTTTGTGACTATGTTGGCAGACTAGCAAAAGTAAACGAAAAGGTTAAGGATAAACTTCTTATTATTCCTCGAATATATACCAATAAACCTAGAACTACAGGTGAGGGCTACAAGGGGATGTTTCATCAACCCGATCCAGAAAAAACGCCTAATATCCTTGAGGGATTACTTGCCATTAGAAAAATGTTTATTCGTTCGATAGAAGAATCGCATCTTACACCTGCAGATGAGATGCTTTATCCTTCTAATTACATGTATTGTGATGATTTACTAAGTTATGTAGCAGTTGGTGCAAGAAGTGTTGAAAATCAACAACATAGACTTACAGCTAGTGGAATTGATGTTCCTGTCGGTATGAAAAATCCAACAAGCGGTGATATATCAGTAATGTTTAATTCAATTCAAGCAGCACATGCAAAACATAACTTTTTATATAGACACAATGAAGTAAATACAACTGGTAATCCATATGCACATGCAATTATGCGTGGTTCAGTTAATAAACATGGTAACAATATCCCAAATTATCATTATGAGGATTTAAGAAGAGTTTTAAATGCTTATGGTGAATGTGATTTCCCATACCCATCAGTAATTGTTGATGCAAATCATGCTAATTCTATGAAGAAATTTGCGGAGCAACCTCGTATAATAAAAGAAATACTTCATAGCAGAGAATATAATAGCGATCTTAAAACTTTAGTTAAAGGTGTTATGATCGAAAGCTACATAGAAGAAGGTAGTCAAAAAATTGATGACCATATTTATGGTAAATCAATCACCGATCCGTGCCTCGGCTGGGATGCTACTGAACAATTACTTTATTACATAGCTGAACATATTTAATAATACTTAACTTAAGGCATATAAAAGAAGATAACGGGCAAATTTGCTAGTATATCTACTTATTATTTTTTTATATGCCTAACTAATAATAATGGAGATGATAAATTATAAATGAGATACTTAAGTGATTACCACTTACATTCAACATATTCTTTTGATGCTAAGCAAAGCATTGAGGAAATTATACTTAAAGCCATTTCTATGGATTTAAATGAAATATGCATAACAGAACATATTAGCTTTGATCATCAGAATATAAGTTATAATTTTTTTGATTTTAATGATTATAAAAACGAAATACAGAGACTTTCTATGAAATATTCTGGAAAAATCAATATTAAAAGAGGTCTAGAAATTGGAGAATATCATATTTATAAAGATGATTTTGACAAGTACTTTAGAGAAAATAATTTAGACTTTGTAATAGGCTCAATACATAATATTAACGGTAAGGGCTTACGAACAAATATCTCTCAAAACGGTGTTGAAAATACATATAAAAATTACTTTAAGGAAATTCTTAATTTTGCACAAATGGGTGATTTCGATGTAATTGGACATCTCGATCTTGTTCAGCGCTATGCTTTTGATACTGATGGAATATATAATTTTGATAATTATAAAGATTACATATATGATATTTTAAAAACTATAATCGCTAGAGGAAAAGGTCTTGAAGTAAACACTTCTGGCTTACTTAACAACTTACTTTTTCCAAGACTCGAAATATTGCATATGTATAAAGATTTAAAAGGTGAAATTTTGACTGTAGGATCTGATGCTCATACTAGTAATAGAGTTGGTGAAAAAATAAGTTACATATATAATATTCTAAAGGATATTGGCTTTAAATATGTATTTACTTATGATAATAGGAAGATGAACGGAAGACCTTTATAACTCTCTAAAATAAAAACTGCATTTATATATACCAACAGTATAAATGCAGCTTTTAATTTCTTATATCTTCTTTTTGAATATTAATTATTTCTGCATCAGTATTGCATTCTATAAAAGTTATAATATGCTCCATTGTAGAATCTAATTGTGATGAATTTGCACATATTCCTGCAATGCCTATAACTATTATTTTGTGACTATCTTGCTTATCTATTTCTGCTACTGATACGTTAAACTTACTTTTTAGTTTTTGGACTATACTTTGTAAAACCATTCTTTTTTCTTTTAATGAATGTACCCATGATGCTCTTAATATAACTTCCATAAGTAAAATATTCATACCATCCTCCAACTTAGTTATTTTATATACTTTAAATCTGATTTCTAAAGATAGTATATGCAAAAAAAATATTTATACTTATTTCTGAACCATGTTTATAAAAAATAGAATCAAATTTTACATTTTTGTTATATAAGTCATATTCAAAAAAATCTCTACTAGATTAGTTTTTATTTAAAATTGTTTTTTCATATAAATATCTAATAAGCTACTGAAAATTGTAGCACAGAAAAAAAGAAGCTACTTTATTGTAACTCCTATTCTTAACATAAATATCACTTTCTATCATGTAAACCTTAAATAAACCTAATAATTAACTATTCATATAAACTCTCAATATTAATATTTCTCTTTAAAAATTCTTCTTTAGAGGCGATTATATCTCTTGGTATAATTATATTGATTTCTTTTTGATTTACATTTTCATTGCATACTCTAATACTTTGAGTTCTTATTAATATGTCTATTAAACTCTCTATCATCAATCCATTTCTTAATGATAAGTTTTTATGTTTATAAATATCTTTTATTACTTTACTTAATTCATCTTCTCCATCCTTGGATATCTTAAATCCTTTATTATTTAACAAATATTCTGTTAAATCGATTAGCTCTTCCAAACTATAATTATCAAAGTCTAACCATAGGGGAAATCTTAAATTTAGAGAAGGATTAGAAAATATTAATTCTTTCATTTCCTTTTTCTCTCCAGCTATTGTAATTATAATTTTCCCTTTATTATTATCTATAAACTTTATTAATGATATTTCTATCTCTTTATGTCTTTTGTCTTTCATAAGTAAACTTGCGTTGTTAATATATAGGATTTTTCCTAAGAATTTATTTAGAATTTCCTCCATTTCTATTCCTTTATCAATCATATAAATAATTTCATTTCCATCTAGCTCTGATATATTTTTAGCTTTTAAAATTCCCATATTACAGTACATTTCAGATAATGAATTTAATACAGCTCTTTTGCCTATACCAATTTCTCCAGTGAAAATCATATTCATGCTTTTATTTATATCACTGCGAATACCAATATTTCTTCTTTTTGATTCAGCTTTTATTGCATAATATTGATTTCTTAAAAACTCCTTAGCTTTTTCATGTAATTTTAGATCTTTTAAACTTTCTTCTAAATCAAATTTATTGTCATATTCATAAACATTTATTTTCTCTATATCTTTTGTAGTGATTAAATTCATCTCATAAACACTAATATCATTTTCTGATATTCTTATGCTCTGATTTCTAATTATTTTTTCAACGTGATTTCTTACCATTCTACCATTACCAGATTGAGAATCCGAATTTTCATGAATATCTATAAAACTCTTTTTTAACGATACATAGGCATTTTTAGACAATTTGAAGCCTTTTGATTCAATTAATTTTATAGACATTTCATAAAGTTCATTTGGATTATAATCTTCAAAATTAGTCCATAATGGGAATCGTGATTTTAATCCAATATTAACATCAAAGAAATCTTCCATTTCTTTCTCATATCCTGCAAGAATGACTATAACTTCTTTTGAGTAATCTTCAACCAGCTTTAAAAGTGTTTCTATTGCTTCTCTTCCTAGCGAATCATTAGCAAGTGTATATGCCTCATCAATAAATAAAATTCCGCCTATAGCTTCCTTAAATTTCTTTTCAGTTTTCTTAGCTGTTTCTCCTTGTATTTCTGACACAAAACTTGATCTATCTGTCTCAATTAACTGGCCTACCTTAAGTAATCCCATAATATTTAACATATCAGCTACGAGCCTTGCTATGCTTGTTTTTCCTGTACCTGGATTTCCTGCAAAAACCATATTTAAATTTTGTTCTATTTTAGTGTTCACACCTACTGATTTTCTTTTTTCCTCTGCAACGATTAATTTATATTGACTTCTTAAAAGTTTTTTAACATCTTCTAATCCTATAATTCCGTTTAATTTTTCTTCTAAATCAAATTTGGTCTTAGCTTTAAAATTAAAATTGTCTCTTTCTAATAAATCAATTTCTTTTTTGCTATTAGTTAAATATTTTTTAGAAGCATCAATTATAGCATTCTCAACTATATTTCTTACAAACCTCGCATTTCCCAAATCATTCTTACCTATAATTTGATTTCTTATAAATAAATCTATTAGTTCACTTTTTACATTTTTAGATATTCTATATCCTTTAGCCTTAGTTATATTTGTTGCTATTTCATACATTTCTGATGGATTGTAATCTTCAAAATGTATGATATTTGGAAATCTAGATTTTAGCCCCTGATTGAAACTTAAGAATACTTTCATATCCTTTTCGTATCCCGCCAATATGACAACTAAATCATTCCTGTTGTCTTCTAATCCTTTTACTAGTGAATCTACTATTTCTTTGCCCACCTTATCATTTTCACTTTCACACAAGGAATATGCTTCATCTATAAATAAAACTCCTCCTAAAGCAGAATTTATTATATCATTAGTTCTTTTAGCTGTATCATTTCCTTTTTCTGATACAAAATCAGCTTTACTTACTTCTATAAATATACTCTTTGGTAATATTCCTAAAGCATTTAAATATTCGAAAGTAATTCTGCCTGCATTAGTCTTACCAGTGCCTGCATTTCCTGCGAATATCATATTCATTGCCACTTTAGATGTCTTTAAACCTAATCTTTCTCTTATATGTTGAACTTTAGAATTATTCTCTATGTTATTTATAAATTCTTTTAGCTCCTTCATTCCTATTATAGAATTTAATTTATATTTTGCTTCTTCTAAAGTTGGTGTAGAATAATCATTTAACTTAAAAATATTATTATCTGTCTTACAATAAATTTCATTATTCTCTACATATATGAATATCTTTTCTGATACTTCTAAATTTTCTTTTCTCATTAAATTTTCTATTGGTTCATAGATTTTATATAAAACATATTTTTCAATGCCAAAGCTACTATCATTTTTATAGTTTTCTTCTAAAAACTTACACAATCCAAAATCTTCTTTTAATTCATTTTCTTTTCTTATCTGAATTGATACATTAAGCTTTATATCCATTTCTATCTTTTTTAGTATCTTAACTATTTCTTTTTTAATTACTATATTCTTCTCTTTATAAGTTAGATTTCTCGTGCATAATGTGGCATCTGCTTTCTCTTTGAATTTTTTATTAAAATCTAGATCCATATCTATATTATTAGATATAAATATAAAGAATTTATTATGACAAATAAATTTATTTATTTTATCACCATAAATACCTTCTGATTTAATCAAAAATTTATTTTTAATTACATAATCTTCTTTTAATTTTATACAACTATTGGGATATATCTCTAATAATACATTTAACATCTCTTCACTAGCTTTATCTATATTTTTAAATAGCAAGCATTCTGAATCACTATTAAGTTTTTCATATAAATCAGTTAAAAACGCATTATATCCTAAATTGAAATCATATGTACTTAAATCTATTTCATCAATTTCCCTTTTATCTACTAAGTTTTCTTTATTAAACTCGTTAAATATTAATTTTATACTCGTTTTCTTAGCTGAGTTTTTTTCACCGATTAAAAATAATATTCCTTTTTCATTATTAATAAGCTTCTCTTTAAAATAATTTGATAATTTATTTATAAAATTTTCTTGACCTATCAATTCATTATTTAATTTCTTTTCTATTCGTAGAAACTTATCTCTTATATCTTCCATCATGTGTTTCCTCACTTCTTCCATATTTTTTTAATATGCCTGATATTATTAATATATATATACTATCATGTTTAATTATTCTTTTACATAGCATTAGTTATGCATATTAAAAATAAAAAGAGGCTATTGCAAAATAGAGATTTAATGTCTATTTTATAACAGCCTTGTACTTGAAAAATAAATGTTATTCTATTAATTGTTTAATTTGCATCTATAATTAGTTTAATACCCTTCCGGCGTACTTCATATTTGAAGTTGAAAGCTGAGAAATTTTAACGACATCTCCAGTATGAGGTGCTTGGATATACATATCATTTCCAATATACATTCCTACATGTGTTGAATCTGAAGCTTTGTTAAATATTAAATCTCCTGGTTTAATTTCAGACATACTAATAGTAGTTGCAGCGCTTTGTTGCTCTTGTGATACTCTAGGTAGATCTATTCCTTCTGCATTAAATGTATACTGTAAAAGTCCAGAACAGTCAAATCCTGCTGGAGTTGTGCCTCCCCATAAATAAGGAACCTTTAAATATTTTTCAGTTTCTTCTATTATCGCCTTAGCCTTATCTGAAGTATCAGCAGGTAGTGTTACTGGAATAATGCTATCTGTACCATTGCCCAATAATTCACTATTACCTTGTACATATGTTAAAAGCTTTTGCTTATCATCTTCCAATTCCTTAATTTGTTTCTCTACATCATTTTTATTCTCTTCAAGCTCTTTGCTCTCTTTTTCTATATTTGCCTTTACTTCTATAAGTTTTTCCTTTGATTCCTTCGCTTCTAAAATAAGTTTTTTATCGCTTGTACATATTTGAGAAATTAAATTCACTTTTTTTACTGCACTTAAAAGATCACCTGAAGATGTTAGCGCATCTAAATATTGCATAGAAGTAGCTTCAACCCCTCCATTCAATTGTATTCTTTTCAAGCGTTCTTCTAGCTGCTTATCTTTGTCTTCAACATCTTCCTGTATTAATGTTAACTGCTTATCATTATCCTTTATATCATTTTCTTTCTCAAGAATTTTCTCTTTAAATTCATTTAACTTGGCCATATTATATTCGATTTTACTATCATATTCCTGTATATTTTGCTCAACCTGTTCAAGTGATAGCTCAGTAGGATCTGCAAATGCTTTAACTCCACTACTTGTTACTGTTGTCAAAAATACTAAAGCTACTACTATTATAATTTTGTATTTCTTTGTCATTATATTCTCCTTTAGCTACCTATTATCTATTATTATAAAGTTTACACTATGTTCATCTAATTATAATACAATAAATATATAGTTTATCTTATATTGTTCCATCTGATAGATATTTTCACTAAGATTAGTTGGTGCCACTATATATATTATAGTACAATAATGAATGTTATTTTATTAAGTTTTTATTACTAATATCAATATACTCCTTCGGAAAGCAATTATGTCTTTATAAAATATCATTGAACTGTTTACCTAATTATTAACATAAGCATCTACTACAAGTAAATTCCTAAATAGAAATAGTACATAAATTAATCTCTATTCTTTTAATTACTTTATGTACTATTTATTTTTCTTCTACTTATAATTTAAAATTTTACTTGCTTATTCATTTTCTAATATTAAATCAGATTGCGAATGAAGTTTCTTATTTCCTAACCTTAATGCAAAAGATAAACAAAGTCCTGCTAAAACAAATAAGACTGCAACTAATGTTGCTGATCTAAATCCAGTCGCTACCGCAATTTGTTCTGGAGCTGAATTATTTAAGGCTTTTAGCTGTGACGCTGACATAATACCTATAAACAGTGATGAACCAATTGCTGCTGATATTTGCTGAAGTGTATTTAGTATAGCTACCCCATGGGGATAATCCTCTTTTGGTAATTGATTAAGGGAGCTTGTTTGACAAGGTGACATTGCAAGACCTACTCCTATACATACTAATATAAATAAAAGAATAATCTTCGCAATAGATGTATTGGTATTTGAGCGAGATAAAAAGGATAACGCTACAAGCATTAAAGTGAATGCTACTGGTATTAATACTTTCACCCCAACTTTATCATAAATCTTCCCTCCTATAGGCGTTACAATCCCACTGGCAAGTGCTGCTGGAAGTAATACCATTCCAGCTACGAAAGTCGTTGTTTTAAGCGCCCCTTGAAGGAACATAGGTAACATTACGTTCATAGTGAACATTATCATCATTGAAATCATGACAAGTACTACTCCTATTGAAAATAAAGGATATTTAAATGTACGCATCTCTAACATTGGTTCTTTTAAAGATAATTGACGTTTGCAAAATAGAATTAATGATACTATTCCAATAATGAATATTATTCCAATAGTCTTCATATTTCCATCACCACTAAAACTACTTATACCATATATAACGCCTCCAATTCCTATTGTTGATAATATAATTGATATAAAATCCATCTTAGGTTTTGTAAGCGTTGATACATTAACTAAATAAATATATCCTAAAATCATAGCCAATACTATAAGTGGAATTAATATTATAAATAATGCATGCCAACTAAAAAATTGTAATATAAACCCTGACACTATTGGCCCAAGGGCTGGTCCGAGTGAAATCGCACAACCACATATTCCCATTGCTGAACCATGTTTTTCAGGTGGTGTTATTAATAATACTGTAGTCATCATAAGTGGAATCATCATTCCAGTTCCTGAAGCTTGCAACATTCTTGAAATAAGTAACATTGCGAAAGATCCAGAACAAGCTGCAGATATGGTTCCAAATAAAAGTAATGCCATAGCTCCTAAATATAATCTTTTTGTTTCAAATGATTGAATTAAAAAAGCTGTAATTGGTACCATCACTGATACGACTATCATATATCCAGTAATTATCCATTGTATCGTTCCCGCTGTAACATTCATTTCCTTCATGAGAGTATTTAATGCAACATTCAAGATAGTTTCATTGAATACTGCCATAAATGCACTGAATACTAATACTGCTATAATTGCTTTTGAATTAATTTTAGTTATTTTTATTGCTTCCATTAAGTTTCTTTTCCTCCTTATTTTTAGACCAGTCTATATAATTAATCCTAATAGCACCTACTTTTAGAATATGCATTTATGAGTCAATTATTAAATTTTCATATTCTGTTAACTATATTTTATTAAAGTAGTTATTTGTTTAGCTATTACTCTAAGTGAATCACCATTTTTTTTTGTAAGCGATAACGTGATTCCGCCTTCCATCATTGCAGCGATTGTAATACCTAATTCGTATGCTTTATCTTTATTCATTCCAGCTTTAATTAATTTTTCAGAATATATACTTTCTAATGAAGTAAATATTTCTTCACAAGCTTTTCTTAAAGTTTCACTTGTTATATACGTCTCTAAAGCTATTAGAGTTATAGAAATATCTCTAGTTTTTTGTTCATTATCAATTATTGTCGCTATATTTTCTATATTACATTTAATAGCTTCAATTGGATCTTCAATATTATCCAATATATTTTTAATATTATTTTTTATTCTTTCTCCTGCCAAATTTACAGACTCTAATGCAAGTTGTTCTTTTCCTTTAGGAAAATGATAATATAATGAACCCTTCGGGGCTCCACTTTCTGTCAAAATTTCATTTAGTCCGGTTGCATTATATCCCTTAATTTCAAAAAGCCTACATGCAGTTTCTATAAATTTCTCTTTTGTACTTACCTTATTATTCATAGTATTACACCCTCTTAATTAATTATAGTGACTGGTCTATATTTTTAATTATACTTAATGTACTCATATATGTCAATAATTATGTATTTTGTCTATTAATCAAACGTATATCTCCTCTAAAAAATATTGCAGATTCTATTATTTTTATGAATTGTAAAATATTTATAAACATTCTTTATTATAAACGCAAAAGCAACTATATCTTGGTAAATTTATCAAAGAATATTACTGCAATTTTAGCAAACTTCCATTATTAGAAAGATGTAAATTCTTAAAAAATGAACTATATTATTACTATAAGGATACGTAAATAAATGCATTTTTTAACGTTTATAAATTGGAGGGATTATTATGAACTATAGAATTGTTAAAACTTCAAAGGCCAACTTAATCCATTATCTTTTTAGTAGCAATATTACTCATAATAAAGCTTCGGATCATTTATTCAAGTTCTCAACACAGCTCATAAAAATATGTAAATCTATTATGAACTTGATATTTACTCCTACAAAATATGTTTATGATGAGGTTTCTGATACTTGTAAACCTTTCAATTACAATTATTATTTTAAAGATATTACTGATTTAAAATTAAAAGCTTCTCAAAGAACATTTTTATAATATTATATTATAAAGTAAGCGAAAGTTGATAAATCTGTTATAAAAAAGGTTATGAAGCTTTATTATTCTTCATGACCTTTAAATTAATTATTTAATATATATTTTTACAATTTAAATTTATTTACTTTTTCCATCATTTCCTTTGTTCTTATTTGAAGATTCTTTGCAGCTTCTGAAACTTCTTCAGCTGAGCTATTCATTTCTTCAGATGATGCTGTTATTTCTTCTGATGCAGCAGATGTCTCTTCTGCAACAGCAGCAGTTGAATCTACTTTATTAATTATGTCATCTTTTTGAGCATTTATTTCAAAAGTAGAGTTATTTATGCTTTGGATTTTTGGTATGATTTCATTTATAGCTGTAGAAATATTATTAAATGAACTCAATGTATCATTTATCACTATAGTTTGTTTACTAAAATCATTACTTACCATCTTAGTAGTATCCACCATAATCAGATTTTCTTTATATACATTACCAATTAATTTCCCTATCTTGAGCGCAGAATCTTTTGATTGTTCTGCAAGTTTTCTTATTTCATCTGCGACAACAGAAAAGCCTCGTCCAGCTTCACCAGCTCTTGCGGCTTCAATAGCGGCATTCAATGCCAGAAGATTTGTCTCTTCTGATATAGAATTAATAAGAACCGTTATTTCATTTATCTCTCCTATATTTTTACCAGAATTTATAATTTTACCTTCAAAATCCTTGAAAGTACTTGTGGTATTTTCTATAGATGTCGCGAGATCATGCATTTTAGAATTACTATTTTTAGATAAAATCACGATTTCTTTAGAACTTCTATCAACATCTTTAATGCTATTCGTAATTTTTCCTAAGTTATTATCAAAACCATTTAGAACTTGAGTTATTACCATTAAATCTTCTGCTTGAGACATAGACCCTCTTGTCACTTCTTGAACCGCAAGTGTGACCGACTCGGATGAAGTACTCATTTCATCTGATACAGATGCTAGATTCTGTGAATCCATATCAATTTTTGTCGAATTGTCAATTACTAATTTCAATATTTCCTTTATGGATTCTTGCATTATGTTTACCGATTTTATCATTATTCCTATCTCATCCTCATTATTTAGGAGTTCTTTTGAAATTGTACTACTAAAATCTCCAGATGCCATTGTAGTAATATAATTTGTCGCAACTTTAATTCTTTTAATAAGTTTGTTCGAAATATAATAAACATAAATCAACGCTAAAATTATAAATGCAATAGCAAAAATTGTAGTAAGTTTTTTTAATAGATTAAGTTCTGATAGTACCTCACCTTGAGATACTACTACAGCTAAAGACCAAGTCGTATCTGCAACAGACGCAAAAGACATATACTTGTCTTCACCATGATACGAATATGTACCAGAACCTTCTTCACCATTAATCATCCTTTTTTCTAATGATACAAGCTCTTTTAAGCCACTATCTTCCTTTACATTTTCTAAATCATTATCCATATTAGTTACTAGTTCATTGTTATAATGTGCTATTTTAACACCAGTATTTGCTATCATAAAAGATTTACCTGTATTTCCAAAAGTTATATCATTGGAGATAGAACTGATCTCATTTCCATCTCTTGAAGCAGTAATCACTCCTATAATTTTATTATCTTCTTTTATCGGTGTAGCATAAACTACAACTAATTTATTATCTGTTTTACTCATAATCGGATCAGAAACCGATGATTTTCCTGATATAGCCATTTTAAAATAATCTCTATCAGCAATGCTGCTACTAGTTCCAGTACTAGTTACAATATTACCATCTGTATCCGCTATCCCAACTCTAATATAATCATATCTCTTTATTTCATCATTAAGAGATACAAGCTTTTCTTGAACCGTTTTTTTACTATCTGTTATTGATTCTGTATTAGAAATAGATTCTAATATACTTAGCTGTTCATGAACTCTACTTGAAATTACTTTTGCAGCTTGCTTTGTAATTTCTGGCATAGTTTTATTTGCTGTATTTAGTAGTGAATTTGATGATATTTTTACAGATAATAAACTTAATGAAATAATAATTATAAGAATTAAAATTTCTACAGATACTATAAGTTTTAATTTTATACTTTTCATGTACTAACCCCCTATAAAGTAATAATTATGTAGTTAAAACAATTATTCTGTATGATTATACCTTGTAAATTACAGTAAATCTACAATTTTATACTATAAATACACTAAATATATAATTATGTTTAGTGCATTTATTGATTTTCATATTTAAATTGAGTTTTATTAAAATAAATTTTATTAAGTAGGGGTTGAATAACTCTTATTTAATAAGTACAAGGGGCCGCTCTAAAATAAAACTTGTATTTCTATTTTAGAACGGCCCCTTGTATATTTAATAATGTGATATTAAGGTTATTTTTGTATTATTCATTTAATAAGCTATGTATTATTCGTGTTGCATCCATATATTTAGCAATAGACATACCGTGATTTAATCTATTGATTATTCTAGCTGAAAGCTCTGACATGTCAACACCTTCGAACCATTTTTTAGTATATAACTCTTTTGGTATATACGTTAAATTAGTAGAATATATTCTTGTTATTAATCCATCTTCATAGGCCTTATCAAACTTTTCAAATCCTTCTGTAAAGAAAGCAAATGTCGCAGCTACATATACATTCCTGGCATTTCTGTTTTTCAATTCTTTTGCAATATCAATAACAGACTCTCCAGATGCTATCATATCATCTACAATTAAAACATCTTTTCCCGTTACATTTCTTCCTACATATTCATGTTGAACAATAGGGTTCTTTCCATTAACAATTGTAGAGTGATCTCTTCTCTTATAAAATAAACCGACATCAACACCTAAAACACTCGAATAATAAATAGCTCTATCCATAGCTCCAGTATCTGGACTTATTACAAGTAGCGCCTCCTTATCTAATTTTAATGATTTTTCATTAGATAAAATTGATTTTACCATGTCATAAGTTGGATAAACATTTTCAAAAGATAACAAAGGAATAGCATTTTGAACATTAGGGTCGTGAACATCAAAAGTTATAATTTCATCAACACCTAATCTTTCAAGTTCTTGAAGTGCTAATGCACAGTCTAAAGATTCTCTCCCCTTACGTCTATGTTGTCTTGATTCATATAAAAGCGGCATGATTACAGTTATTCTTGCTGCCTTACCTCTAATTGCTGCAACAGTTCTATTTATATCTTGAAAATGTTCATCCGGACCCTTATGATTTGTAATCCCAAACATTTTATATGTACAGCTATAATTCCCAACATCGCATAAAATATAAATATCTTTTGCTCTAACACTTTCAGAAATTTTAACCTTTCCTTCTCCATTAGAAAATCTTATTTCATCGATTGGTATTAAGAATGATTCGGTACAATTTCTACTGTTTTGGATATACTTGTCTATAGCATCACCTAATTCTTTACAACTTTCTAATACTATTATTCCAAGTTCATGACTTAATTCACTCATTTGTTTTCCCCTTTTTTAAATTATTTTATCTTATGTCGATACGTTCTAACACTACTATTTATTTAGAGCGAGTCAACCCTAGATGATGTACCCTTTTAGGATATAAGTTCAACTAAATTCATTTGAAATGTACAATTCCACTTGAAAAGTTTTACTTTATAAGTATGATTCTTATTGTTATGAAAAAACTCAAACAAGTAAAGTATACCTTAAAATTATATATATATAAATATATAATTAAAATTTTTGATAAAATTTTATAATAATATTTATATATATATTAAAATATCTTTCATTTCTTGCTATTTCAAAATACTTCTTTAAATTCTCAAAAGTATATCATTTATTTCTTGACTGACATTAATTCTTTCATCATAAACCCATTTTGGATCAAATTTTAAATTGAATATCTTAGAAAATGAATAGTACATATTTATCTTTTGATAATAAATTTCTAGATCGTCTAAACTACCCTTAAAACATTCTGGAATGAATAATTCATCTTGTTTATTAACAAACAACTCATCTACATAATCTAAAAAAGTACTCATTAATTCATCTCTTGTCACATCAAATGGAACTTTTAGTAAATCCCACTGTATTTCTTCATTAAGTTTATATTTTTTTATTTTATCTAAAATCAAAATATATTCACTAATATCCATTTTAGTATAGTAATCTAGTTTTTCTTCTCTAGTACTCCAGATGGCAAGCTTCTCATTTAAAGGTAAGGTTTTAATCTTAAGTATTGCATCCGATGGTCCAATAACAGCTTTTCTTATAATTTCATCTTGAATTTCTAGTTTAGATTTAATTATATCTGCTTTCCCTCCAATACTTGCGATATATCCAGTGTCATAAATACCTATTCTTCCAGCTCTTCCTCCGACCTGTTTTACTTCCTGTGAAGTTAATTCTCGCACTTCTTCACCATCAAACTTCTTTATGCTCATAAATATAATTCTTCTAATAGGTAAATTAACCCCCATTCCTATAGCATCAGTTGTTATTAGTATCTTTGTATTTTTATTTACAAATTGCTCATATTGCATCTTTCTGACTTCAGGCGGTAAATCACCATATATTATACTTGCTTTAATACCTTTTTTAGAATACTCCTCTGCTATCTCTAATACTCTCTTTTTAGAAAACACTACAATAGCATCACCTGTCTTAGAATCATTATAATTAAAGTTCTTATATTCAACTTCCAATGGAATATTTCTTTTATATTCTTTTATTTCATATTCATCTTTACAGTCATTTATAATTGTTTCTAATATAAATTTTGCATTAGATGCTCCACATATATGTATTTCATTACATTGAAGACCTAATACTGCCTTACTCCATGCCATTCCTCTAAAAGTATCACTAATCATTTGAATTTCATCAATTACTGCTATATCATAATGCTCTTTTAAATTAACTTTTTCTATTGTACACGAAGTATGCGTAGAACCTGCTTTTATTATTTCTTCTTCCCCAGTTGAAAGATCACAAATTACGCCTTCTCTATTTAACTTTTCAAAGTTTTCTAAAGCGAGAATTCTTAGTGGAGATAAATATACACCTCTTTTTGCCTTTTTAAGATTTTCTAAAGCATTATATGTTTTTCCAGTGTTAGTATCTCCTAAATGTATATAGAACTTTCTTTTCATACCTCTAGCTTTAATATATTCATCTTTAGGATTACTTGGGAAGTTCTCTTCAAATTCTTGTGCAATTAATTTAGGTATATGTTCTTTTGTAAGTATTGTCATTATTCCTTGATTTAAAAAATTATTATAATTTTCACGCACAACTTCATAAAAATCAAATTCAGTATAATTTATTTTATTATACTGATCTAACATTCTCTTTGAGATATTTTCTAGTAACTCTTGATATTTCTCATATACTTCCTTAAAATCTCTTGAATCTTGATTTTTTAATTCTTTAAGCTTTACTAGTTTTTTTCTTATTGAACTTTCATGTTCTATAAGCGATCCTAATTTTGAGTGCTCGACTATTTCTTGTATCTGATTTATTTGATTTTTATATTTTTTAAATTCTCTTTGTTCTGAATTATTTTTCATTTATTGCCCTCCACATAATAAAAATCTATTTTCACTTATAATATTCATATTTCTTTGCATTTTTAGTATTTTAATAACTATTGTAGCTATTCTTATTTTATATAATTACATGAAAATTATACCATACTCCGCTGTTGTTAAATAAAAATAGACTCTAAATTATTATGTAATATTACATAAATTAAATTCATATATTAAACAACACAATTTAGGATTTCTTCAGAATATTTTGGTTTTCAATGTTTCAATTTAAATTTATTTTTATCTAGAAAAAAAATTCTTAATCAGTACACTTCAGTTATAAAGCTCAGATGGCAATCCATCTGAGCTTTATCTACTTTTATCTGTTTTTAACATTAATCTTGATTCTTTTTTTCTCATTTCATTATAAATTGCACATTAAATTATTATGAAAAATTCTTAGGTACTCTACTGGGTATATTACCTTTTTTTCTAATTGGGTTTGTTCTTGGTTGCACTTCGTGCATTTATTAATGAGATTTATTCTTGATTGCACTTCGTGCATTTATTAATGGGCATATCTTTTCAATATCTCAATAATAATGTTAGTACAAATATCCATGCCTTCAACTGTAATATGTTCAAATTCTCCATGATATGCAAAACCACCTGTTCCAAGATTCGGACAAGGTAATCCCATGTAGCTTAAAGTTGCACCATCTGTTCCTCCTCGAATTGGTTCTATGATTGGTGTAACATTTAAAGTTTTCATAGCTTCTGTTGCATTATCTACAAGATGGAAGCAAGGTTTTATAAGTTCAACCATATTTTTATATTGATCTCTTATTGTAGCTTTTACTGTACCCTCTCCATACTTTTCATTTATAAGCTTTTCTGCAAGTTGTATTATTGATTTTTTAACTTCAAATTTCTCACTATTATGATCACGTAAAATATAATTCATAGCTGCATGGTCGGTGTTTCCATTAATGTTTTCCAGATAATAAAATCCTTCATATCCTTCTGTATATTCTGGTTTTTCACATCCAGGTAACATTGAATTAAATTCAATAGCTACATTTAAAGCATTTACCATTGTATTCTTTGCAGAGCCGGGATGTACAGATACACCTTTAATTTCTACTTTAGCGGATGCTGCATTGAAATTTTCATAAGAAATTTCTCCCTCTACTCCACCATCAATAGTATATGCAAAATCCGCCCCAAAATTTTTTACATCAAATAAATGTGCTCCAAGTCCGACTTCTTCATCCGGAGTAAATGCCACGCATACTTTCCCATGTGAAATATTTTCTTTTATAATAATTTCACAAGCTGTAAGTATTTCTGAAATACCTGCTTTATCATCAGCACCTAAAAGTGTTGTTCCATCAGTTGTAATAAGTGTTTTACCTTTTAATTCTTTTAAATGCGGAAATCTTTCTGGTGATAAAATACTGTCATTGCCTTTTAATAAGATTTCTTTGCCATCATAGTCTTCAATAATTTGTGGTTTTACATTTTCGCCGCAAGCAGATGGTGCAGTGTCCATGTGAGCTATAAGTCCTATGCTTAACTTATCCTCATATCCTTTAGTTGCAGGAATAATTCCATATACATAACAATGTTCATCTACTCTACATTCCTTAAGTCCAATTTCTTTCATTTCTTCTACAAGTATATTCGCTAAATCAAATTGCCTTCTAGTCGTTGGGTGTGTGTCAGAGCTTTCATCTGACATAGTATGTACCTTAACATATTTTAATAAACGTTCATAAGCTCTCATCTATTTTATCTCCTTTTCATATATAATATACAAGGTATTATAAGCCCCTTATTGTGGCAATTTATACCTAATCTAAATAAAATGTTGTTTGTACAATTTCGTATAATCCTGTTCACGTTGAAATCCACTCTTATTCTAGTTATTTTTTTCAATATTCTTAAATTTATTATTTATATATAAAACCTCCTCAATTCGTTCTTCACTTATTTCAGGAGGTATAAACTCAGGTTTACTAAAGTAATATCCTTGCAAATAATCTACTCCGAGTTCTATTAATTTTTCTAATTCTTCCTTTATTTCAACTCCTTCTGCCACAACTTTAATTTTTCTTTGATTCGCATAAGAAATAAGATTTTTACAAATTTCTTGTCTATTTAAATCTTTATCAATCCCTCTTATAAGCTCCATGTCAATCTTTACAAAGTCTGGTGTAATTGCTAATAGTATTGCTTCATTGTTATAACCAGAGCCAAAATCATCTATAGCGAGCTTTGAATTCCATTTTTTAATTGTCTCTCTTTTTCTAGAAGTATTATCAGAATTAGAATTTTCATTTTCAAGTAGTTCTACTACTAAGTTGTCAAGATATTGACCATATAATAATTCAAATTTTTCTAAATCCTCATTAGATAATGATTGATTTGGTATAGAGTTTATGAAAAGTTTCGCATTTTTAAATTTTTCCTTATTATCTACAAAGCTTTCAAGTGCCTTAAAGAATGTAATTCTCTCTATCTCATATAATCTAGAATCAGCAGTTGCAAGTTTTATTATATCAAGAGGATTTCTAAGTGATTTTAGCTGTGAACGCATAAGTGCTTCGTAAGCAAATATCTCACCTGTTCTTGCATCTACTATTGGCTGAAATGCATATTTTATAAGTTCTTCATCAAGTAACTTATTTAAGTCTTCTTGACTATTCAGCAAAAACAAATCCTTTTTATACTCATTTTTATTAAATTCACTTATATTACCTTTTACTGTTCTCTTAATTTTATACATTGCAAAATCAGAGTATTTGGCAAGATCTTCAAAATTTTTCGCATCATCTGGATACCATGCTATTCCTGTTGATACTCTTATTTTTAGTTTTCCATTCTTAGGTAAATTCAATGCTGTATTTTCCATTTTAGTGTGGATCTTTTTTATAATCTTTCTAACTTCATCTTTGTCTTCATATCCATATAGAAATGCATAAAATTCGTCTCCGGATCTCCTCGCTACTATTCCCCCATAGTCTTCAAACTTCTTCAATTCTAGAGAAGCTATTCTTATATACTCATCTCCACAGTCATGTCCATATGTATCATTTACATATTTCAAATTATCTAAGTCCCACATTATAAATGCGCCAACTTTCAAGTCATCTTTTTGTATTTTTTTCTCTACAACATTATAAAATGCACGTCTATTCAATATATTTGTAAGCGAATCATAATCTCTTTCAAATTCAATTTTTTGTTTTTCTAATACTTCTTGTGTAACATCACTAACTACACCCAAAGTTCTTGTTTCCTGATCTAATATTTTAAATTTTATCCACTTAGTTTTATTATCTGCTATTTTAATTATATAGATATCATCTGATGACCTTTCTTTATAAGTAATTATTGTTTCGATTATTTTGTCAAAATATTCTATATCTATATATGTATCATATTTATCTGGCTTTTCAATTCCTACTACATCAAAAAATGTCTCTGTGCATAAAACTAAACTCTGACCTTTTTTGTATTCAAATGCTCCTATTGGCATATTAAATAGTTCTATTATTTCAGATAATTTTGATGCTGATTCTAAAACATTTCGACTTAAAACCACAATTGCTGATGATAAGTCATCGATTTCTGATATATTTATTTTTCTAAGTGCTAATGGTTGTCTTGGGTCACTTGTCGTAACATCCTTCGCTAGGTTTATTATAGGTGTAGTTACCTTTTCCGCTGCTATAATAACTATTATTACTCCAATTAAGCTCGATATAATTAATGATATAGTTAACATGTTTCTAAATCTGTCTGAATGATATAAAAGATTATCTTTTTCTATTATTCCAATAACTGCCCATCTTTCATTTTCAAAAGGTGTATTGCTATTATACAACTTTAAATATTTTATGCAAGCATATGTTGTTTTTTCAGAATCAGGTAGTTTTAGCTCATAGATAGAATCATAAACTTTGTTATCAGTTAATTTTATATTTTGCTGATCTCCAATTGTTTTATTAACCATAGCTCCTGTACTAGTCATTTGTTCAAAATTCATATCATTGTTATCATCTATACCCAATATATATGAACCTTTTCTATTTGAATCTATTTCTCTATAATTAAGCAATGAATTTAAGTAATCTAATGAAACATCTATTCCAAGAACTCCATAAGGTTTGTTATTTTCATCTAATAAAGGAACAGAATATGTAATAACTTTAATATCTTTTTCACTTAAAGAAAATGGTCTACTCCAGCATCCTAAATCTTTATATGATAAATTTGTATTCGCTTTAGATACATTAATCTGATTTAACAAGAATTCTTTTTGATATGATTTATTGCCTGAATCAAATGTAAATTTGCTATTCCACAAAGTATCTAAAGGTATATTAAATTTTTGTGCAATAGAGTCTGGTCCTCTTTCCATAAGTAAATCAGAGTTATCGGTTGGATTTGAATTTGGATCTAGATCTCTAAAATATAATCCTGCCTTTTCTTCAGAACTATCGTCAAGTATTACAAAAGTTCCAGTTACATAATTTTTTCTTAGCATAGATACTACATCCCCTGAAACAGCATTTAATAATTCTGTTTTTAATTTCCCATTGCCCTCTAAATCTTGTATCGTAAGCCCTTTGCTCCTCAATCTTTGTAAAATTGTAGAATTAATTACACTTTCTGATTCACCAATCCTGCTCCACTGTTGTAACATTTCATTTTGTAAATAATTACTTCTCAATTCAATTTTTTGATTCAATGTACTGAATAAATTATCTTTAAGGCTTCCTATTATCCCACTTGTAAAAATTGAACTTACAAGTAAAACCACTTGTATAATTACAATCATTATCATAGGGATTAGTAACTTCCTACTTATCGAATTTTTATTTTTGATCAAAACCTTAATTTCACCCCAATTATTATAAATTTATCTTTATCATTTAATCTTCCTTTACTTTTTTGTACGCTATTATAATAATGCCATATTTCAATTGCTATATAATTTTCTATTTCATTTTTATTATTACTACATCTTGTAATAATAAAACATATTAATAATAACATAACTTGTTTGACTAAATTTTTATATCCTATTAACATCTTTATCCCCATTAAATTACATTTATTTGCACTTTCTAATTATAGGTTAAATTTCATTAAAATTCTATAAAATATTTTAAGATTCGCCATAATAAGTTAAATATAACTTTTTGCTTGATATTTAACTTATTATATTCTTGTATAATTCAACATTACTGTTAGATTCTATATTCCATAAAAGCCAAGTCTTAATTTTCTTCGCAAAAATAAGCTGTCTGAGATAGAAACAAAATTCTATTTTTCGACAGCCCTAAGCCTACAAAATATGTTAAATATATACTGTTTTATGAGTTGTCATATTATTATGCTTTCATTAGAATATCCAAATTAATTTCTTCACAATTACATTTTTCAAAGTAATCTATATCTTAAAACTTAAAACTAGTTGAGTTAATTTTTCTGCAGTTAATGCTTGCATTTGAGCTACTATAGACACCTGTTCAATGGCCTTATTTGTTTCCCCTATACCCGTTAGAATTTCTTCAGAATTACTTTTAGTGTTTTTCATATTTTCTGCAATAGTCTGTACCACAGCTGAAATTTCTTCTGTTGATGCATTTAGTTCTTCAGTCATTGATGCAATATTTTGGGATACATCACTAATAAAAGCAGCATCTTTTTCATATTTCTCTCCAGTATCAATCAATAAATCATAATCTTTTCTTACACTATTATCAATATAATACAATATATCCTTTGAATTACCTGATAAATTATCAAAGCTCATTTGGACGTTTGAAACTACATTTTGAATATTTTTTACGTAATCTGCTGATTGTTCTGCAAGTACTTTTACTTCTTCAGCCACAACCGCAAACCCTCGTCCATTTTCTCCAGCTCTTGCGGCTTCAATCGCTGCATTTAGAGCAAGTAAATTTGTTTGCTGCGCTATTGATGCAATAGATTTAGCAATTATACTAATTTCACTAACTACCTTTCCTTGTTCAATAGCATCAAGTATTTTATGTTGTTTTTCTTCATATAACTTATCAGCAATATTTTTAGAAGCAGAACCCTTATCTTTTATGTCAGTAGCTCTTTCTTTAATATCTATAGATTGTTGGCTACTTTCAGTGGAATTTGAAGCTAATTGACTTATTCCTAAATTAACTTCTTCCATAGTTAAAGATAACTCTTCAGTACTCGAATTTATTCCCAGTATATTTTCTACTATATCAGATGTATTCTTATCTATATTTTGAAAATTACTTGACATCTCTTCCAATGTTGCAGATAGTTCTTCGCTAGATGCTGTTAAGCCCTGAGCCTTATCTATTATATTTTCAACTACTCCCTTCATTTTATCTTTTGCATTATTTAACGCTTTAAGAAGTTGACCTAGTTCATCATTGCTTTCACTTTTTATAGAATATGTTAAATCTCCCTTTCCCAAAGCTTCTGCAAATAATAGTCCTTTTTTTACTGTCTTTGATATATATGATGACAAAATTAACCCAACAGTAATTGCTAAAATAAGTCCGAAGACCAAAATTATATGCATTATATTAATTGTTATTGTATAATTCTTTGTATTACTATCATTAGCTTCTTTTGCTAAATTTTGATCTATTAGAATCAATTTATTTAGCTGTTCAAACATACTATCTCTAGCTGTGACTATTTCAGATCTTTTATTCTCTGCTTCTGTGAAATTACCCTCCTTAAGCAAATCCAAAACGCCCTCTTTTGCAGTTGAATATTTATCTAAGAGAGAAAGAAAATCATTAAATGTTTTTTTTGTATCATCTGACATAGATTTTTTACTATAAGACTCAATATATGTAGTATTATTAGCTTTTATTGTATCAATTATTTTTATAGCTTCCTCCGTTTTAGTAATATCTTTATCTAAAATTGCATCTTGAACTAATGACATTTCATCTAATATATTTTCTTTAATTAAATGAATTTCATCAATACTTTGAAGATTAGAAGAATATATTTCTTCTGCATTTTTTTCTATATTTGTTATTCCATAATATCCAAAAAATCCTGTTATTGCTATTAATAAAGCAATAGAAATAAAGCCTGTTAATAATTTTGCTTTAATAGATAAATTTTTTATTAATTGCATATTTATGCCCCCTATAATTATATTATTTAAATTTATAAATATTTTTTATTGTGACTTAATAGTATTAATCACTTAAATATGCTACTAATATAACCAAATAAATTAGTATAATCTTCTATTTTCCATTCAAGTATATAATTTTCTATACATGTATATTATTATATAAACCTTAACAATAGCTTAATAAATAAATATTTTTAGAATTAACTTTTTAATTTATATGTTCAGCAGCTCTATTATTTTACTTAATATGAGCTATATTTTTATTCTTCCACCAATAATTATGCATTTTGAATCTTTTCCATGTCCAATTTTATTTGTTTTCGCAATCGGCATACTTGGATTATCTACAATTTCTTTTATTATTTCTTTTATATTTGGAATATATTTTTCTCTTTCCATTTCTGTATAGCTTCCAAGTATTATTCCTTTAACCTTTTTAAATATACCCATTTGTTTATATTGAGTCAGATATGTTGTAACTTTAGGCACATCGCCCCCTAGACTTTCTAAAAATATAATTTTATCCTTAACATCCGGCATATACTCTGTACCTGCAAGTTTTAAAAAGCAGCGAAGATTTCCACCTATAACAATTCCCTCCATGGAATTTCCTTGTATCCATTGATGATCAAAAGTTATAAGTTCATTTCCACTATCCATAAATGTATTCTTAAAAGCTTCAATTTGTTCAGTCTTATTTATCTCTATCAAATTTCTTATTTGATAGAGATAATTTCTAATACCTGTTTTCGAATATATAGAATTTATAATTACAGATAAATCACTATATCCAAAAAAAGGCTTTGGATTATTCTTTATAATTTCAAAATCTAAATAATCCAAAACTCCATTAGCTAAATCTCCACCAGACACATCAAATATAGCTTTAATACTATGATCCCTAAAAAAGTCCATCAAAACAATTGCTCTTTCCTCACCAGTTCCATTAGATTCAGAAATTTTCCTATATATTCTATCGCTGAATACAGTTTTAAGATCAATAGTATTTAATGTACTTTCTAATTCTTTCATTTTTATTATGTTACTTTGATCTAAACCATTAGAGCAAGCAACAATTCCTATTTTGTCACCATAATTTAATAAGCTCATAAATTATTCTTAGAGAGAGAGTTTATAATAAGTACCACCCCCTCACCAAAACTCACTTCCTTTCTATTTCGCTGATATAATCTGTTGGTCTCATCACCTTAAAGGCTTATCTTTCCACCGTATTTTATTAATATATTTTCAATATATTTATTTTCGCACAGATACAATGGAGTATGTCCTACATTATTTTTTGAATTTATATTGAAGTCAAGAGAGATAAGAACTTTTATGAAATCTTCGAAAGTTTCAGTATTGCAATCCAAATAATCATCATGCAAGAGAGTATTATTATACTTATCAGTATGTTTGATATCCGCTCCATATTTCACAAGAAGCTTTAAAAGCTCTACAGAATAACTAAAATTGCAGTAAAATACAGGAGTTCTACCTGATATATTTTCAGCATTTACTTTAGTTCCTCTATCTAATAGTAATTCAACAACATCAATTTTAGGTTTTACTCTTGCACATATTCTATGCAATGGTGTTTCTTTCAAATAGCTTTGATAGCTGCTTACGTCCGAACCATTATTTACTAGACATTCTATTACTTTGAAATAATTGTTTCCACAATTATCTATGGCAAAATGAAGCAGGCTCTTATCATCATATTTTGCATTAACATCGCCCCCGGTTTTTATGAAATTGTTAAGTTCATCCAAATTGCCCTCTTCTATTATTGTCGAAATAGATTTTACACCTGAACCAAACAAAATATTGTGGATTTTCATTATAATTACCTCCAAATAAATTACTATTGTGTCACATTTTCTTACGGTTGTATATTAAATTAGATATCCTTAAGTTTACCATATATCTTTCTATATCCTCTTATTCCTTTATGATACCATATTATTATTTATTGCCTATACTATAATCATTGAGGATAACATAAATTTTCTCCCTTTCATACATTAAAATATAATTTAATTAGGCATATTAAAGAAAATAACAAGTTAAAGAAGCTGTTACAAAATAGAAAGTTAATTTCTATTTTGTAACAGCCCATAAATTAAAATTTATCTGCTATATAATTCTAGAATGATGCTTTAAAAATGCTAAGTATATCATTCTCATCAAGTGGTTTAAATGCATACTTAAGACTTGGATACATAGCTTTTTTTGACATTATCCCCAATTTTTCTTCTTCAATTCCAACTTCTCTTAACGTACTTGGAAGTCCTAATTCCTTAAAGAATTCTGCTGTCTTTTCTATTGCTTTATTAGCTATTTCTAAAGCCTCTAAATTTTCATCTATGCCCCAAACATTTACCCCATATTGTGCAAATTTAGAAACAGTCTTATCATCTAAAGAATACTTCATCCAGTGAGGCGTTAATATTGCAAGCCCTACTCCATGTGTTATATCATAAAACGCACTTAATTCATGTTCCATAGGATGTGCAACCCATGGTGTATTTGTGCCATAAGATATTAAACCATTAATAGCCAGACTTGATGCCCACATTAAATTTGCTCTTGCATCATAATCTTTAGGATTTTTTATTGCTATTCTTCCATATTTTATACAAGCTCTAAGTAATCCTTCTGCTGTACTATCTTGAATATCCACACATTGTGTGTGATTAAAATAAGTTTCAAATATATGACTCATTATATCTGCTGTTCCTGCAGCTGTTTGATTTTTAGGTACTGAGTAAGTATATTCTGGATCTAGAATTGAGGCTTTCGGTTTCATATTTTCATGACCTGTACCAATCTTTTGATTAGTGGTCATATCAGAAATCACTGCATTTCCATCCATTTCTGAACCAGTAGCTGATAGTGTTAATATCGTAACTATAGGCAAAACCTCGCCTATTTTTCCAGGATTAGTTACTAAATCCCAAGCATCTCCATCATACTTTACTCCTGCTGCAATAACTTTTGAACAATCTATTGTACTTCCGCCTCCTACAGCAAGGACTACTTCTACATTATTTTCTCTACAAAGTTTTATTCCTTTTCTAACAGTTTCAATTTTTGGATTTGGTTCTACTCCTGAAAGCTCAACAAATGATATTTCAGTATCATTTAAAATTTTAATCATATCATCATATAATCCAATTTTCTTTATGCTTCCTCCGCCATAGACTATAAGAACTTTATTCCCATATTCTTTAATAATGGCTGCAAGATTAGCTATCTGTCCTTTTCCAAAATAAATTTTTGTTGGTATTGAATAATTGAAATTTTCCATAAATATCTCTCCTTCTATAATTAAAATATATACTGTTTTTTCTATATATACGTTCTAATTTAAGGCACATGAAAGGAAATAACAGACAAAAAAATATGTGCCTAACGTGCTTCATTTTTATGACGCATGATTAGTTATTATGAACTCTGAATTAAGACTAACTAATTAATGATTTTTAGAACATATATACAGATACTTCATTTTAATATTACACCTTAGAGTTAACTCTAAGTCAAGCACTTATAGAAAAAAGTCAAAAACTTATCTCTCCTTAAGAAATTTTGATTAACTCAAAGCATGAATAAAATGTATAAAAAAAGAGCCCTATTTATAGAGTTCTATAATCCTAATTCATCTAAGCCTTTATCATATTTTAACTAAGGCATTATCAATTGAAATTTCTGTTTGTTAATATGGAAAGGTTGTTTTAATCATAAATTATACATGCATCAAGACTAGCTTAATGCATGTATAATTAATTATTTTTCTTAAAGTCCTTTTTCGTAGTTTTCTACCATTCTTTTTACCATTTCTCCTCCGACACTTCCGTTTTGCTTTGAAGATAGGCTTCCTTTATCTGTGCTTTCATAGTTTTGTAATCCAATTTCTGATGCAACCTCAGTTTTGAATTTCTTTAAACCTGATTTTGCTTCTGGTACTAAAGTTTTATTACTATAAGTCATATCAATACTACCTCCTTAAAATTTTATATTTATAATTGCCGGCAATAGTATATTAACCATATTAGAAAATAATAATCTATAAAAATGTTAGTAAAAATGGTATCGAAATCTTTTCCTAGATAACTTTGGACATTCTTCCTTTGTAATTACATTTCTTTAATAAGTAAATTCAATTATAGATTGACGATTTTTTTGACGTTTCCATAATATTAGGTGTGTGATAATATTTTATATTTTACAGAATGTAGAGTTTTCAGTGGTTTAATCATATAATATCTAAAGCAATGTTTTAAAGTGATAAAATGAGATACATTTTAGATATAAAAGAATGTGAGTTTTTAGGTAAAGGAAAAGAAGGTACTGTTTATTTAACTCCAGAAGGATTTGCTTTGAAAATATTTCATAACAAGAAAAAAGCAGAAGATGAAGCTAAACTTCTAGAACAAGTCAAAGATAGTAGGTTTTTTCCAAAAGTACTATTTGTTGCAGGCAATATGCTTGTAAGAGATTATGTCGAAGGCGATAATCTCTATAATTATATTAATAAAAATGGATTATCTTATAGTCTATCTACTGAAATCATAGATCTTATAGAGAATTTCAAATTATTAAACTTTACAAGAATTAATATTAGAGACGCACATATATTTGTAAGTAAAAATGAAAAAATACAAGTCATAGATCCACGAAAAGTCTTTTTCAAGAGTACTCCCTATCCTAAAGATATTATTAAAACATTAGTTAAATTAAATGTTTTTGACGAATTCTTAAAGCACCTGTTAGATTATAAACCAAAACTTATTAAATATTGGGTTATAGGATATGATTACTTTAAGTACACATCCAAAAAGACAATCCATATTGATATGCATGCTTGTTAAATCTAAATCATTTATATGAACTGCAAATCATGTGATTTTATAGTATCTTTTTGTAAGAAAAGTAGTCCAAATTAAGTTGAGCCTATTTAGGTAAATTACACATAACTTTTAATCTTATTTCTACTATAAATAGGCTCCTTTTAAATTTAATTATTGTTTAAACATACATTAAACTCATATATGTATAATAAATTAATTCTTTATCTTAGTTTTTATTTTTTTCTTAATATATACTATAATTACTATTCCAACTATAATTCCTATAATACTTATTAACTGAGCAACTCTTATATTTCCAACCATCAGGCTATCCGTTCTCAATCCTTCTATAAATACTCTTCCTAGCGAATATAAAATCATATAACTCGCCATTACAATTCCATCATCATTATTACTCTTTTTATATAAGATAAGTAATAATATAGTACAAACCACAATATTCCAAATTGACTCGTATAAAAATGTTGGATGGTAATAAATTCCGCCAATATTCATACCTTTTTGTATAAAACCTGGAAATTTGCTTATAAATTCATAAGAAACTTCACCACCATGAGCTTCACCATTCATGAAGTTTCCCCATCTACCAATAGCTTGAGCTAAAATAATACATGGAGCTACTATATCTAGATATTTTAATAGGTTTAATTTTCTTATTTTTGCAAATATGTAAACAGCTAAAAATGCACCTATTAATCCACCATGGATAGCTAGTCCACCTTCTCTAATATTAAATATGTCTATTAAATTATCTTTATAATTTTGAAATTCAAATGCTACATAATATAATCGTGCTCCGATTATGGCTGCTGGAAAAGCAACAAAAAAGCCATCTAATAGTATATCAAAATCTACGCCTTTCTTCTTACAATTGTATCCAGCCAATGATATTGCTATTATCACTCCAAAGGCTATTAATATACCATACCATCTAACCTCAAAATTGCCAATCTGAAATGCTGTTGGATTCATTAAATCAACTCCTCTTTTCTCTTTAATATATAATATAATAAGTATATATTATATTTTTTATTAATCAATACTCATGACTCTATTTTCTAATTGTAAATGAATATACTTTTGTTGATTTTATCGTAATATTATCCACTTATACTTCATTTTAAGATATAATATCCCGCAGCTAGGAACATGCTATATTCCACCTATAGAGTAGAAATCAAACTTTATAGCCTTCATTTTCTCCCTTGATTTTTGGAATAATTTAAAAATTATTTGCTAAACATGATAGTGTCGCAAGAACTTACTCTAACTTATTTTTCATTAATTTATTCTCTACTCTAGAAATAATTCCTTTAGAATATGATTGAACAAAATCACCCTTATATTTTATAGACTTATTGCTTGTTAGTTCTAGAACATTACCCGCGGATTTATCATTAACATAAACTTTACCACTATAATCAATTATTATATCTTCTTTTTCAACTGGCTTTGTAAGCTTTAGTTCATTCCATTTTCTATTTTTCTCTGATAATACAGTATAATATATTTTTTTAATCTTATTATCTGATACTTCACCAAAATATACATTATCATTTACATCTGATCCTAATATTTTAGAAACTTTAACATTAGGTATCAATAAATTCCCCGTTGTATTTAAGGTAGTTATAGTTGAGCCCTCTTCCATCACTGCGTTTGTACTGGTAGTTGGAACTACTATACTACCTATAATTTTATCATTCTTAACCTTCTTTAATTGATTCATTACATTCGCATAATATAAGTCATCTTTTCCAGTACTTTTTTTAATTTTTATATATAAGCTATGAGTCGATGTTGAAAATACTACGTTCTCTACTTGATCTTTTGAACTTTCAAGCTTGATTCTTACCTTATTTAAATCAAAATCTGCAAGATCCCTCGCCTCTCCCTTTTTAGCATCAAAAGACATTGGTTCAAAATAGTATACTCCCTTTTCCTTTATTTTTTGAATAACGATCATATTGCTTTCATTATTTAACCATTTATACAAGACAACTTCCGCGCCATTATCCGTAGCACATTCTTTTTCTTTGTTATCATTGCTGTCTAATATTTTAAGTTTATTATTTTCTATATAAGAAACATATCTCCCGTCTGAAGATAACTTAACTTCATTTAATCCTTTTTTTATATCAATTTCTGATTTCTTATCTGCTATATTTTCTTCTTCATCTTCAACTTTTTCAGCGTTTATATTTAGATCTGTTGATAAATACACCTTGTCGACATATAAAAATATGATTTGTTGCAATATTAAGGCAATAATAAACCACATTAGTCTTCTTTTAATTTTTTTCATTACTATTTAGCTCCTTTACTGCCCCACATAAAATGCTGTAGCAACAGATCTTTCACCATCCCAAGCATTAGGCGAATTTATCACTGAACTTTTATAGTACATTGTTGCTGAATATCCTCCGTCAAGTGCACCTGCATTAACAGCGCCTCTATTCATCATGATTTCTTGAACATCATATAAACTTGCACCAGGTGATGTTATTTTTCTACCATCTATTACTAATAATATTACTGTTCCATCTTCTTTTTGTCCAACTGCAGTTCTAGGATTAAGTCCATCTTCTAATTTATTCTTTATTTGTCTAACTCCATTAATAACAATATTAGGTTTCCTAAAGCACATGGCTTCCTGTACACTCAGCTTTTTAAGTTGAGCTAATGTATGATCTCCAACTATGAGCTCTCCACCTTTTGTAAATGCAATAACATTTTCAACATTATTTTCATTTGCACCAGACTTAGGATATATAACTTTTCCATCTGAAATCACAAAGCCACCTGGCTCTGATCCAGTTCCTGCATAAAGCGTTCCATCAGAAGATTTATCAACAAATGATCCTCCATTAATAGCAGCAACAGCATTATTATCTTCTGCCATTTCACTTGTCTTTTCTCCCATCTTTCCTAAATATTTAGTCATTGCAACCTTAACTTTTAATGGATTTTTTATTTCTAATACGTATCCATCAAATCTCTGAGTATGTATATCATATCTATTTATTTCATTTCCTACTTTATATTTAACATTTATCTTCTTCATATCTTGAGATTCTTCTTGACTGTTTTGTGTATCATCTATTCCGAGAAACTTATCTATCATTGCCTTTGGTATTAAATCATTTATTAAATAAGCATGCCGAGTTGCAAGCACAGTTGAGATTACTGTTTTTCTTGTATTATCATAGGGTCCAAAAAGTAATACAATAGGTGTAGTTATTACTAAAAAAATAAGCATATCCACTATTCCCATTAAAAGTACTCTTGAATTAGATTTTTTTTTCCTCTTTCTTGGTCTATGCTTAATTTGATTATCCATATATTCCTCCAATAGTATACTATTTGCTTTCCATTATCTTCCATTATATAGGAAATTCGTCATGGGAATATTACAAAAAAATTAAGAATGCATTATCTTTATTTTAATTATATATGCACATAAATAGAATTTCACTTCCACATTTAATACTATATCCTTTATTTGTTATTTTAAATCAAATTCTTTAGCCATATTTTCTGTTTATAACGTCTAAATCCTAAAACAAATTTATATACCTCTTCAAATGTGACCATTGCATATACAATGTATATTGGAAGTCCTAGTACTATCCCGCCTAAGTAAGCCAAAGGTATTCCAACTATCCACACTCCTGTAATATCTAGCATTAATGCTGCTTTAGTATCTCCACCACTTCTAAGAATTCCTACAATATTAACTAAATTAAACATTCTAAACGGCAGATAAAGTATGAAAACAATTAGACATTTGCTTATATCTATCCCTACAAGACTTGTTACATTAAATAATTTAATTAATGGAATTCTAATAAAGAAACATACTATCCCCATTATCAAAGTAAAAATAAATTGCAGTATAATAAAATATTTTGCATGAGTTCTGGCATCGTCTAACTTATTTGCCCCTAGTTCATTTCCTAGAATAACTGCTGTTGCGGCACTGATGCCTTGAAATATAACAGTAGTTATTTGTTCGACTGTTTGAGTTATTGTAATAGATGCTACAGCACCCTCACCCATTCGTCCATATACGAGTGAATACATTGTAACACCTAATCCCCACATAAATTCATTGAGAATAACTGTAGACACCGTTGAAAAATACAGTCTCACAAACTCCTTATTAAAAGATAAAAGTTCTTTAAATTTTGCTGCTGCTGGTCCGCCTTCAAAATACACTATAGATAAAATTAATGTACATTCAATTACCCTAGCAATTATAGTTGCTATTGCTTCACCCTGAACCCCAAGTGCCGGTGCGCCGAAGTGTCCAAATATTAATATATAATTTAATAATACCTTTATAACAATAGAAATTAAGGTCACTAAAACAGGTGCTTTCACCTGATTTACCCCTCTTAAAAGTGATATGTAGACATTAGTGACAGCTGTTATCGGATAACTAATTGCTGCAATAGCCAAGTATGATGCTCCTATTTTTATTGTACTTTCATTAGGTGTAAAAATACTCATAACTATTCCAGGGCATAGTAAACTTGGGATCACAAAGATAACTGATCCTATTAGTCCAATAATAAGTGACATTCCCAAAACTTTTCTTATATTTTTTATATCATTCTTGCCCCAGTATTGAGCTGTCAAAATCGACGAGCCACTCACAATTCCAAATAATAGTAATGTGAATACAAAGAAAACTTTGTTTGCAAGTCCTACGGCGGCAATACTTCTCTGTCCTAAGCTCCCTATCATTACTGTATCTACAAGATTTAAACTAGTATTTAATAAAGCCTGTAGTGTTATCGGAATAGTAATAGCTATGGCCTTACGTATGAATTTCTTATCTTTTACAATATTTTTTAATTCTTCTGTGATCATCATGATTTTTGTACCTCATATATTTTATGTTTTTTTGTATCAAACTCTATTGTACTTAGTTGAACTCATTGTGTCTAGCAATTTATATATAATATTTTTGAAATAGCAAAGGGAGTGTCGCAAAATGATTAATTTTTAATCAGGAGCGATACTCCTTTTTGGTTCAAC
>LIDZ01000076.1_pt1 | contig 34735 bp, 30 predicted proteins | sample 644651 | NCBI WGS metagenome assembly LIDZ01 (sample SAMN03856242, study PRJNA289617) | food metagenome | isolation source: wine grapes on drying loft during traditional withering process | host: Vitis vinifera cv. Corvina | place: Italy: Gargagnago di S. Ambrogio di Valpolicella | collected 2014-01 | reverse complement strand
CAAAATCTGGGGTGGCTAATGGGACTCGAACCCACGACAACTGGAATCACAATCCAGGGCTCTACCAACTGAGCTATAGCCACCACATCTACTGCTGTATTACTGAACTTCTTTACTGCTTTTACTTCTTACTGCCTAACGCGGTAAAACTACCACCGCAGCTCTTGCTGCACTAAATTAATGGTGCGCCCGACAGGATTCGAACCTGAGACCTCTGCCTCCGGAGGGCAGCGCTCTATCCAGCTGAGCTACGGGCGCTTAGCGCCGTTGCGGATGGGCATACTACGTATTTGAGCCGATCCTGTCCAGTGCTTTTTATCACTAAATATCTTGTTTGATTACGCTTTGTGCGTTCTGTCTAAATGGCGAACGTTTTCCCACGATTTACGGGCTAAAACGTTCAGCTTTAAGCCAACCGCCCGCAAAAAAATCATAAAACTACAGATCGCCACGCCAGTGATAGTTCAGATATTTCAGCAGTCTGAGCTGTCTGCCCAGACGCGATGGCTGCATAATCAGCCGGTAGAGCCACTCCAGGCCCATTTTCTGCCAGATTCTGGGCGCACGCTTCACATGGCCAGTAAAGACGTCGTAGGTGCCGCCCACGCCCATATACAGGGCTTGTGGCCAGACGGCCTTGCAGTCGCGCATCAAAATTTCCTGTCGCGGCGATCCCATCGCCACGGTAACAATTCTGGCGCCGCTTGTGGCAACGCGTGCAAACAAGGCTTCGCGGTCTGCCGGAGCAAAATAACCGTCCTGCGAACCGACAATGTTTACATTCCACTGACGACGCAGCTTATCTTCCGTTTGGGCCAGCACCTGAGGCTTGCCGCCAATCAGGAACACCGGCGTGCCTTCGCGTCCGGCACGTTCCATTAAACCTTCCCACAGATCGGCACCGGCAATGCGGGAAACCTCAGCCTGAGGATATTTTTTGCGTACTGACCTCACGATGCTGATGCCGTCGGCGTACTTAAATTCCGCTTCCTCGATCAGCTGGCGGATCGCCGGCTGGCTTTCGGCGGTCAGCACTTTCTCCGCATTAATCGCCACCAGCGTGCCGGTCTTGAGGGTTTTTCCCAGATAGAGATAGTCAAGAAACGCAGCCATATCGCGAAAACCGAGCAGCGTGAAGCCGCGGATCTGGTATAGCGGTACTGAATCCACAATCGGTTCCTTCAGGTCAAATGCAACAAAACGGGCCCGCAGGCCTGAAAAAATTAGTCATGCAGGGCAACCGGCACTTTACGGGGGCGGATCAGGCCAGCGGTATCAAACAGCCAGAACAGCAGTTTCGCCACCACCACGGCCACCACAAAGATCAGGCAGAAGAACACGACTCGCGAAGCGAAAGAGTCCAGCCCTTCACGCGCCAGTACAATCATATTAAACACCGCGCCAAAGCAGAAACTTTGGAGGATCGCAGCCTTGTAGCGGTTGGTTTCCTGCTGCCCCTTTTGATAGAGCCAGTCGAACCATTTGATGATCATTCCCACGGCTACCGCACCTGGCGGGATAAACCATGCGCCGCCCATCACCACCAGAGAGCCAATCAACGTGGGCGAGATCGCCAGCCCGGAATGGTTATCCAATACCTCCCAGGTGAAATAATTGCCGCTGTTTAACACGATGGAGGGCCGGTCGGGCCACAACCAGCTGGGAATAAACACGTAAAAATCACGAACAATTGGTGCCAGACCCTGGAAATCAATTTTGTCGTAATTTTGCAGCAGCAGGCCGAGGTTCTCCCAGGGAGAGAAGGTATCCCTCGTCAGATACAGGAAGGTATAGAACGCTTCAGAGCCACTGACATCGAGGTTATAGCGGCGCAGCGCCAGCCAGAACATCCCGACCACGGAGAACACACCCGCCATCGCCAGCATCCACAATGAGATCCAGCCGCGAATAATGCCGATAAACAGGAACAGCGCAAACGCGATGATGATATTTGCCCGCGTTCCGCCCACTACGGCATAGGTCAGCAAGCCAAAGGCGACGGTCGCCACCAGGAAAAACAGCCAGTTACGAAATCCGGGTTTGAGGAAATAGACCACCAGCATCGCAGGGATAAAGAAGTAGAAAAAGCGTTTCAGCGCGACGCCTGACACTTCGGCAGAAAAGATCTGGCTGTAACTGTGCAGCTTAAAGAGCAGGAAGCCGTTGTGCAGGAAGAATACCGCCACCGTGCCCAGCGCTATCGCTGCCAGAATGCCCCAGGTTAAATGCGCTTCAACCCGGTTGATGGTGAAAAACTGTCGGCTGGGCTGCGACGAGGCGGGCCGCAGGCGCGTTTTATAGCTGACATAGTAAATGGCATAAAACCCGGTAGCGGAAAGCAGAGCCTCCAGCAGAAATTCCGGGGGAACAACCGCGACGTTGAAGCCGAACACCAACATGCAGGTCAGCGGAAAGCCGAAGTAAAATGTCAGCAGAAAAAGCAGTGAAAAGAAGACATTGAAGTTGAACTTAACCCGCCGAAATTCCTTCCAGGTCAGCGTCAGGATCAGCCCCAGTGACAGCAGCCAGACCACCAGCAGACCAGCAAATTGCATCAGCGTCATGCCTTTTCTCCTTCTGCCTGGGCCAACGCCGCTTTCCAGCCTTCAAGGTAAGCAGGCTCAAAAAAGGCAATCGTGGGTTTATGCAACAGGGCCATTTGCCGCTTTGCTTCGCCAACCACCTGCGCATTCAGCGAATCGCCGGCAAACAGCACGGGCACCTGTTGTTCAGTCAAATCCTGCCAGAACGGGTTTTTACGGTTAACGACAAACGGTACGTTGGCCTGGATCAGCAAGCATAACGTGCCGATGCCCTGCTGACGTTCAAAAATAAAATACCCCAGGTCGCAGCGCGAGATCAGCTGTAGATAGGTAGCAAACTCGAGCTTTTCCGTGAGGATCTGTAACCTTTCCGGCGCAAAGAGTGCCTCCCCGGCGTCGCGCACGCGCTGAATGTAGGCGTCATTGTGTTCCGGGTAGCCCATCGGGACCACCACATTAACCTTGCCACCAAACTGCTGATGGATCTCCTGCAGCGCCTGAATATGGCGATTACTTTCATCGCCAGAATTTCCCACCAGCAAGGTCATTTCTGGCTGCGGCTCGGCGGCAGGCAACGCCACCTGAGCCATTCGGGTCGGGAAATAGAGCAGAGCCGCAGCGACATCGGGATAGCGCTGCTGGAAATAGTTGATGTCGCCACGCGTGGCAAAAACCTGGCCGACCCTTTTTTGCGCCAGGCGCCGCAGGAAGTAAAACAGGCGAAATTTGAGGCCACCAGCCTGTTCGTAGAGATCTGCACCCCAGATATGCCAGTAAACCTGCGCCGGTTTAATCTTACCGAACAGGATCGCCAGCCACAGCGTGGGATTGAACTGTCCGTGGAAAAAGAAATGGGTATGCCGGTCTGCCTGGGCAAGGGCGACGACCGCATCAGCAATGGCGCGTTTGTTGTTAAACCAGCGGATCGCCAGCCGGCTGTACTCCGCGGCGGCAGGCTCCCCCACCACCCAAAACTGTCGAGGTTCCGCACGCGGCACGGCATCGGCCACACTGTCGTTAAAAAAACGCAGCACGGTTTGATTATGGTGTGGAATGGCAGAGCCGAGAACGTGAATCAATGTTGTCATACTTTTCTACGATAAAGAAAAAAGGTGCCTGCGCAGAGCGCAAAATAGACCATATACGTCGCCATATAGGCTTGAGCGGCGCCGGTGGCCCCGTGCAGCGGGATCAGCCAGCGCGCGAACAGCGTCAGCAAAATAAACTGGCTGACTTCGGTCAGGGCATAAAAACGCAGTGAGGCTTTCGCGATCACCAGATAACCAAAAACGTAGGAGCCTACTTTAAAGACATCGCCGGTCAGCTGCCAGATAAAGAGATCCCGCATGCCGGTAAACTGACTGGAGAACAGCAGCCAGATAGCCACGTCCCGCAACAGCCATACCATCAGGCTGACCCCCATCACAACGGGCAGAACAAAACTCAGCGAGCGCAGGATTTCCCGGGAGATCTCTTTTTTGCTGGTCAGACGCGACAGCGTGGGCAGCAAATAGACGCTGAATGAGGCGGTGATGAATTGCAGATAGGCATCTGAAATGCTGGTCACCCCTTGCCACAGACCTACCTGCTCCCAGCCGTTATGCTCGGCCAGCAGATTTCGCATCATGATCCATGCCACCGGCAAGGTGATGGAGGTCATCAGCGCCATCAGGGTGAACTTACTCAGATTGCGGGCAATCGCGCCATCCCAGCGAGGTTTGAAAAATCGCATCGGCAGGTGGTCACGCTTTGCCAGCAACAGCGCCGCAGGCACCACCACCAGCGCCGGAACCATCGCCATGCCCACCAGCGCCCCACTGTAGCCACCGATCCAGTAACAGACAAACCAGGCCAGCACGCCTATCAGGCTGCCCAGCATCAGCGCCAACGCATTGCCCTTGGCATCGCGGAAGCCTTTCACTACCGCCAGCGCCAGGTTGGCCCAGGCAATGCCTGCCTGCAGGAAGGCGACAATACGTACCACGTTCTGGTAATCGCTGTGGCCAAATAAGCCGACGCTAATCGGTCCGGCAAACAGCAAAAATACAATAGCCAGGAGAGTGGAGAAGCCCAGCACCATCGCCGAGGCCGTGCCCGTCACCGCCTGAAGTTGCGCTGGGTTCTGCTGATATTCAGCAACGTATTTGGTCACACCGTTAAAAATACCCGCCCCGGCCAGCACGCCAAGCACGGTAATCAGCTGGCGGAAGTTGCCTGCCTGACCCACACCCGACGGGCCAAACGACACCGCCAGCATTTTGACCACCAGCAGACCGGCCGCAATTTTTACCAGCGTGGACGCAGCCGTCCACACCGAGGCTTTAGCCAGTGACATATCAGGAAAAATAGCTCAGCAGGGAGTTAATCACCGTCTGCTGATTATTATCCGAGAGGTTATAAAACAGCGGCAGACGCAGCAGACGTTCACTCTCGGACTGGGTGTAGCGATCTTCGCCGTGGAAGCGGCCAAAGCGCTGGCCGGCAGGCGAAGAGTGCAGCGGAATATAGTGGAAGACGGCAAGGATTTCGGCTTCCTTCAGCCAGTTAATCAGCGCCGTGCGGTCATCAATGTCATGCAGCTTGATGTAAAACATGTGGGCGTTATGCTGGCAGGTCGACGGGATTGTCGGCAGGGTAATCCTTCCGCTGGCCGCAATCGGCTGCAGCGCGCTGTAGTAGTTCTGCCACAAGCGCAGGCGCTGCGCGTTAATCACCGACGCGGCTTCCAGCTGGGCCCACAGGTAAGCCGCCTGCAAATCGGCCATCAGGTAGCTGGAGCCAATATCGCGCCAGGTGTATTTATCCACTTGTCCACGGAAAAACTGGCTGCGGTTCGTGCCCTTCTCTCTGATGATTTCGGCACGCTCAACCAAAGCCGGATCGTTAATTAACGTGGCTCCGCCTTCACCGCCTGCGGTGTAGTTCTTGGTTTCGTGGAAGCTGAAACAGCCGATATGACCAATTGTCCCCAGCGCTTTACCTTTCCAGGTGGACATCACGCCCTGTGCGGCGTCTTCGATTACAAACAGATGGTGTTTGGCTGCCAGCACCATAATCACGTCCATATCACAGGAGACGCCGGCGTAATGAACCGGAACAATGGCTTTGGTTTTGCTGGTGATCGCCGCTTCAATCAAAGTCTCATCCATGTTCAGCGTATCCGGGCGGATATCGACGAACACGATGGTGGCACCGCGCAGCACAAAGGCGTTTGCCGTTGAGACAAAGGTATAGCTTGGCATGATCACTTCATCGCCAGGCTGGATATCGATCAGGATCGCGGCCATTTCCAGAGAGGCTGTGCAGGACGGCGTCAGCAGCACTTTTTTGCTGCCGAACTTATTTTCCATCCACTGCTGGCAGCGTCGCGTAAATCCACCGTCGCCGCACAGCTTGCCGCTTCCCATCGCCGATTTCATGTAATCGAGTTCGGTTCCCACGATCGGTGGGGCGTTAAATGGGATCATAATGTTACCTGTAGAGCCAGTAAGCGGTGCGTTCAATCACACCCCCACAGCGATGATAGAGTCTGAGCGCGGGTAAGTTGCCCAGTTGAGTTGCCACATGCAGGCGGGTCAGGCGTCGCGCGCGACACCAGTCGGATGCCGCTTCGATCATGCGCTGTCCCACGCCTAATCCCTGGGCTTCCGGTAACGTCGCCAGCAGCCCGATGCGCGCACTGCCATCCGCCAGTTCACGAAGGGAGATAAACCCCTGCAGATCGCCCTGCTCACTGATAGCAAGCAGGCATTGATGATCAAAGGTGCCAAGCACCGCGTTTTCAATCCACTGGGCATAGAAACGGCCGCTGTCACCGGGCTGATACCAGGGCGCACGGAAGCGACTTTGCGCAAACGCGCCGCTTGCCGCTTCGCGTAAGGCAGAAATATGCTCTTTTCTGGCAATGCGGATCCCTTCAGGGCGGCTTGCAGAGGCAATGCCCAGCACAAAGTCGGCTTCCCCTTCCACCAGCTTAAAACCCAGCGCGCTGAGCGCGTCCAGCTCGGCGGTCTGCTGCGACAACACCTTCGCCTGAACGAGATCGTAACCGGCAAACAGCGCGTCAGTTAATGGCATTTCTCCATCGAGTTCAATCAGGGCACTCTGGAATTGGAAGAATTCGTTCTCCCAATGTAGTGGTTTAATATTGACGTGGACGGGCATGGAGTAAGTCTTCCAGATATTGGCCGTAGCCCGTTTTAGCCAGCGCCTGTGCAGAGCGTTGAACATCTTCATCAGACAGCCAGCCATTTCGCCAGCCAATCTCTTCCAGACAGGCAATTTTGAATCCCTGACGCTTTTCAACTGTTTGTACGAATGTACTGGCTTCAATCAAGCTGTCATGAGTCCCCGTATCTAGCCAGGCAAATCCTCGCCCAAGCAGCTGCACGGTAAGATCACCCTGATCAAGATACATCTGGTTAATACTGGTGATCTCAAGCTCGCCTCTTTCGGAAGGCTTAACCTTTTTGGCAAATTCAACTATGCGATGATCGTAAAAATAGAGACCTGTCACCGCCCAACGAGATTTCGGCACCTTGGGCTTTTCTTCCAGAGAAATGGCCTTGAAATTATCGTCGAATTCCACCACACCAAAACGCTCAGGATCCATAACCTGGTAAGCAAAAACAGTGGCGCCCTGCGTTTTAGACGCTACATGCTGCAGTTTGGGACTGAATCCCTGGCCAAAATAGATATTATCCCCCAACACCAGACAGCAACCTTCGCCATTGAGAAAAGATTCGCCAATGATAAATGCCTGAGCCAGGCCATCTGGAGTGGGTTGTTCAGCATAAGTCAGGTCAATACCAAACTCCGCACCATCACCGAGCAAACGTTGAAAATGGGGCTTATCTTCTGGCGTGGTAATAATCAGGATATCGCGGATCCCTGCCAGCATGAGTACTGACAGTGGATAGTAAATCATTGGCTTATCGTAAACAGGCAGCAACTGTTTGGAAATGCCACGGGTGATGGGATGCAAACGTGTACCCGAACCACCCGCGAGTACGATACCTTTCATCTGAACCTCCGGAGGACTTTCGACGTCACGGGATTAATCCTAAACGCCCAGTCTGGTAGCTGCCATCAAGAATATTTTGCCACCATTGTGGGTTCGCCAGAAACCAACTCACCGTTTTACGCATGCCGGTCTCAAAGGTTTCCTGAGGATGCCAGCCTAATTCTCGCTCGATTTTACTCGCGTCAATTGCATAACGACGATCATGTCCGGGCCGGTCAGCGACAAAGGTGATCAACTCATGGAAATCATTCACTCCTGCGGGCTTTTCTGCTGCCAGTTCGTTCAGAAGATCACAGATCGTATTGACCACATCAAGATTACGTCGCTCATTATGTCCACCAATATTGTACGTTTCGCCCGGCTTGCCTGCCGTCACTACCCGATAGAGCGCCACGGCGTGATCATCTACATACAACCAGTCACGGATCTGCGCCCCATCACCGTAAACGGGTAAAGGTTTGCCGGCCAGTGCATTGATGATCATCAACGGAATTAACTTTTCCGGAAAGTGGTATGGCCCATAGTTATTCGAGCAGTTGGTGACGATGACCGGGAGACCATACGTACGATGCCAGGCACGAACTAAATGGTCGCTACTGGCTTTAGTTGCAGAGTAGGGGCTACTGGGCGCATAAGGTGTGGTTTCAGTAAAAAATTCTGTCTCACTTTCCAGATCGCCAAAAACTTCATCTGTAGAGATGTGATGGAAACGGAAGTCGCTTTTCTCATCTGCGGCCAGTGTCAGCCAATAGTGTCTGGCCGCTTCCAACATCATATAGGTGCCGATAATATTGGTTTCAACAAACGCAATCGGGCCATCAATAGAGCGATCAACATGACTTTCCGCTGCCAGATGCATAATCAGCTGCGGACGGAAATCAGCAATCTCGGCATCCACTGCCTGCCGGTCACAGATATCAACCCTGGCGAAAGAGAAGCGCGGGTTATCGGCTACCGGTTCCAGCGATGAGAGGTTGCCCGCGTAACTGAGCTTATCAATTACCCGAACCTGGTCTTCGGTGGTGGCGATAATATGCCTGACCACAGCTGAGCCAATAAAACCCGCTCCGCCAGTAATCAGAATCCGCTTCATTGCCAGACTCCTTTGGTATCCACTCTCTGATGAGCGTGGATTTGTGCCGCATCCATCGCTTTAAACTGCGCGTGATCGACCAGCATCACCAAAACGTCAGCCTGTTTTAGCGCGTAATTCAGCCCAACCAGCTCGGCTTTACCGGCGAGTTTCTGCGGCAGTTGGTGAATGTTCGGTTCCACCACTAACGTGGTACCGGAGTGCCAGTCAGCGATCATCTCAGCCACGTGCATCGCCGGGCTTTCACGCAAATCGTCAATATCCGGTTTAAACGCCAGGCCAAAGCAGGCAATCGTCAGCTCACTGGCACGCTTGTCGCTGGTGGTCAGACTCTCGGCTAACGCCTTTTTGACCTGCTCAAGAACCCACAGCGGTTTACTGTCATTCACTTCACGCGCGGTACGGATCAATCGCGCCTGTACCGGGTTTTGCGCCACAATAAACCAGGGATCGACGGCAATGCAGTGCCCGCCAACGCCGGGGCCAGGCTGCAGGATATTCACCCGGGGATGACGGTTGGCAAGGCTAATCAGTTCCCAGACGTTGATCCCCTGATCGGCACAAATCAGCGACAGCTCATTGGCAAAGGCGATGTTGACGTCCCGGAAGCTGTTTTCGGTCAGCTTACACATCTCGGCAGTGCGGGAGTTGGTGACCACGCACTCACCTTCCAGAAAAATAGTGTACAGGTCACAGGCAAGCTGTGAGCAGGCTGGCGTCATCCCGCCAATCACCCGATCGTTTTTTATCAGTTCGACCATCACCTTGCCCGGCAATACGCGCTCCGGACAATAGGCAATATGCACATCGGCCGCTTCACCAACCTGTTGCGGGAAGCTCAGGTCTTCACGTGCTGTCGCCAGCCAGGCCGCCATTTGCTCGGTGGCACCCACCGGTGAGGTCGATTCGAGGATCACTAAATCCCCTTTCTTCAACACCGGCGCGATGGATTCAGCGGCCGCTTTCACCCAGCTGAGATCGGGCTGATGATCGTCTTTAAACGGTGTTGGGACAGCAATCAGAAAGGCATCGGCCTCTTCAGGTTGGGTTGCCGCGCGCAGGTAACCTTGTTCAACGGCGGTCTTCACCACAAGGTCGAGGTCAGGCTCAACGATGTGGATTTCGCCGCGATTGATGGTCTCAACAGCATGTGCATTGATGTCGATGCCAATAACGTTCTTCTGGCGTGAGGCAAATGCCGCAGCAGTTGGCAGACCAATGTAGCCCAGCCCGATAATGGAAATGGTATTGAAAATCATAACGTAACCCGATTATTTTTTAGTGCCTGCACAATACGTTCGCAGGCCAGGCCGTCACCATAAGGGTTATGGGCACGGCTCATGGATTGATAAGCGTCTTCATCCGTCAGCAGGCGCGTGGCCTCACCGACTATCTTCTGTACGTCTGTGCCCACCAGCTTGACCGTTCCCGACGCAACCGCTTCTGGCCGCTCAGTGGTTTCGCGCATCACCAGCACCGGTTTACCCAATGACGGCGCTTCTTCCTGAATGCCGCCAGAATCCGTCAGGATTAGCCAGGAACGCACCATCAGCCAGACAAAAGGCAGGTATTCCTGAGGTTCAATCAGGAAGATATTGTCGATGCCGCTCAGGATGCGGTTTACCGGCTCGCTGACGTTGGGATTCAGGTGAACAGGATAAACAATCTGAACATCAGGATGCAGGCGGGCAATTTCAGCCAGCGCGCTACAAATGCGTTCAAAACCGCCACCAAAACTCTCGCGTCGGTGGCCGGTGACCAGAATCATCTTTTTGCCGGAATCAAGGAACGGATAGCGCGAAGCCAGGCCTTCCCGTAGTCCTGTATCACCCAATACCCGATCTCTTACCCAGAACAGCGCATCAATTACCGAGTTGCCGGTGACAAACATCCGGTCACTGCGCAGGTTTTCTTTCAACAGGTTCTGACGGGCATTTTCCGTCGGGGTGAAATGCCAGGTGGCAAGGTGACCGGTCAACGTACGGTTAGCTTCTTCCGGCCAGGGGGAATAGAGGTCGCCAGTGCGCAGACCGGCCTCAACATGGCCAACAGGGATGCGATGGTAGAATGCCGCCAGACTGGCCGCAAAGGTGGTGGTGGTATCGCCATGTACCAGCACCACATCCGGTTTGAATTCAGCGAATACGGCCTTTAATCCCTCCAGGATCCGGCTGGTGATTTCAGTCAACCCCTGACCCGGACTCATGATATTCAGATCATAATCCGGAACGATAGCGAACAGTTGCAGCACCTGATCCAGCATCTCACGATGCTGCGCGGTAACGCACAGTCGAGCGTCAATCTCGCTATCCTGCGCCAGCGCATGGACCAGCGGCGCCATTTTTATCGCTTCAGGGCGCGTGCCAAAAACTGTTAATACTTTCACAGTGACTCTCTTTCGTTCATCTGTCTGATAACGACAGGCCAGCCGCGGTCAGCGCGGTCGGCGTGCCAGTGCAATCCCTGCCCCAATTAAGGCACCCACAGCGCCCCACATAATCATCAAAAACAGGCGACGAGGGCTGTCGCGTTTCACCGGCTCCTCCGGTGTACGCAGATAGCGGTAAGTCTGGAAAGTAGTCACCAACGTTGGGCCGACATTCAGCGTCGACAACATGGCTTTGTTTTGATCATAGTCCAGATCGTAACCCGGTCCGGTTGCCTGCAGATTTTCCAGCCTGGCCTGCAGCAGCGGGCGACCTAACAGGAACAGTTCAGAATCGGGCAGCTGTTCGGAAGGGGTATCCGTTTTGGCTTGTTCAAAACCCTGCTGTTGGGCAATTTTTAAGGCCTGCTGAACACTGTTCACCTGACGATCGTAGATCGCTTTCGCGACGGCTTCCTGCCTTTTAACCTGTGCTTTCATCTGGATGGTTCTGGCTGCCCAGGCACCGGTCAGCTCTTCATTCAGGTGCGTGGCCGCACGCTGGCTGGAGAAAGCCACATACTGGCGTAACAGCGTATTGGCATCTTTCGACGTCTCAGCGACCAGACGCACGGAATCATTGAGGTTTTTAGCGGCATCCGCCGGCTGATACTGAATGTTGGCAATCAGCTCGTCTAACAATACTGCGTCATCACGGGTGTTGCCGTGCTGCCGCTGCTTGTAATAGTCCGTTTGCAGCCAGAATTCGCGACGGGTGTCATAGGCAGACAGTTGCATCACAAACTCCTGGTAGGCCTCAGCCATCACCGAAGGAGGGGTATCCGCAGACTGACTGGCGCGCAGATCCAGATTATTCAGGAATTGCTGTTGCGAATAGTAGCTGCTCAGCATGTTGACCGTCGGACGATCGGTAACCGCGGTGGTACTCCATTGCGGCGTCACCAACAGCGACCAGATCCAGGCAAACAGGACAAACACCAGCGCCACGCCCGCAATCCATTTTTTACCCTGCCATAAGGTGCAGCAAAGCCCGCGAATATCCAGCTCGTTATGGGTAACGTCAGGATGCGTCATACTTCATATTCCTTGTTATCAGGGCAAAATTTTATTCTGTATGTGATGGCTCGTTGGTCTTACTCTTGCGGCGCATACGGCGTTGCATACGTTTCAGGAAACGAGCTACACGCCAGGCGCGTTTTATACAATAGCCGTAAAGCATAAATGCCAACAAAAACAGCACTAACATCATCCATTCTGGAATAAAATCAAGATATTCCCCCAAAACACCCACTGCTGCTAAAAGTGCCGCGGCTGCGGTGATGAGTACGAAAGCCTGACGAGAAGTGAAACCGGCGCGCATGATTAGATGGTGAATGTGCTGCCGATCCGCTGAGAAAGGACTCATGCCCTTGCTTAGTCGACGATACATAATCGCCACCATATCCATCAGTGGGATAGCAATAAGCCATAGTGCCGTGACTGGAGTGATTGGATGATTTTTCCCTTGAGTCGCTTGTAGCAGTATCCAGATGACCGTAAACCCAATCAATGTGCTCCCGGCATCACCCATGAACACTTTATAACGGCGACCAAACACACCCATATTCAAGAGGATATAAGGAACTATCGCAGCAATCATGGCGAAGCACCACATGGCCAGGCTAAGTTGCCCATCGAACAACAATATAATTCCCATCGCCATAAATGTTACGCAGGAGAGCCCGCCTAATAAACCATCAATGCCATCAACCATGTTGAATGCGTTAATCGCTGCCCAGACGGCAAAGAGTGTCAGGACATAGCCGAAAGGCCCTACAACGAGTTCCCACGGGCCAAAAATATAGCCGAGACTCAGTAAGTAGAGATTCGCAGCGGCCATCATTACGCCAGCAACGCCCGCCTGTACAGCAGCTCTGAATTTGACGCTGATATCGTACCGATCGTCGACTGCCCCCACCAGAACCAATGTCCCTGCACACCCCAGGTAAAGGTTGGAATGTGGCACATAGTAGTCGGTGATAGAAAAAGTGAAGCATATCCCGGCAAAAACGGAGATGCCGCCTACAAGAGGGATCACTCCCTGATGACGCTTACGATAATTAGGTTTATCCACTAACCCAATTCTTTTCGCTGCCTTGCGTGCAAAGAAAAGAAATCCAAGTGAAAACAGGAAGATAAGTGTTATATCAGTACTCAAATTGAGTAAATTCACATTAACCAGCTCTCTGCTATGAATCTAATTGTATTGATGGCATACATTGTGCCAAACACATTACGAAGATTCTGTATTTTTTGAGCATGAAGAACGTACTAATCCACAGTAACATTACTTCTGCCACACTCCGTTGAGGTCAGACTCAACTAACCAAGAAATATCGTATATTTCAAAAACGAAAAACGCCACGTCTTAGCGTGGCGTTCCCCGAGTTTTATGAATTTTCTGGCATTTGAGGCTTTTCATTACAGAGAAACCAGAAAACAGAAGTCTCCAAAAGCACCTCCATTTTTTTAAGCCCGATGAGTCGCCTTAAGAGCGTTTCATCATGTCGAAGAACTCATCGTTGGTTTTGGTCATTGCCAACTTGTTGATGAGGAACTCCATCGCGTCAATTTCACCCATTGGATGGATGATTTTGCGCAGGATCCACATCTTCTGCAGTTCTTCGGAGCTGGTAAGCAGCTCTTCTTTACGCGTACCGGAACGGTTGTAATCGATAGCAGGGAACACACGCTTCTCAGCGATTTTACGCGCCAGATGCAGTTCCATGTTGCCTGTACCTTTAAATTCTTCGTAGATCACTTCGTCCATCTTCGAACCGGTATCAACCAGTGCGGTGGCGATGATTGTCAGGCTTCCGCCCTCTTCTACGTTACGTGCAGCACCGAAGAAACGCTTTGGACGGTGCAGGGCGTTTGCATCAACACCACCGGTCAGGACTTTACCTGAAGCAGGAACAACGGTGTTATAGGCACGCGCCAGACGGGTAATGGAGTCCAGCAGGATGATCACGTCTTTCTTGTGCTCAACCAGGCGCTTGGCCTTCTCGATAACCATTTCGGCAACCTGCACGTGGCGGGATGCTGGCTCATCGAAGGTAGAGGCAATCACTTCGCCTTTCACCAGACGCTGCATCTCGGTCACTTCTTCCGGACGCTCGTCAATCAGCAGTACCATCAGTACGCAGTCTGGGTGGTTGTAAGCGATGCTGGTGGCGATGTTCTGCAGCAGCATGGTTTTACCGGCTTTTGGTGGTGCAACGATCAGACCACGCTGACCACGACCAATTGGCGATGCCAGGTCCAGTACGCGAGCGGTCAAATCTTCGGTCGAACCATTACCACGTTCCATGCGCAGACGAGAGTTTGCGTGCAGCGGGGTTAAGTTTTCGAACAGGATTTTGTTGCGGGCGTTTTCTGGTTTGTCGTAGTTAACTTCATTAACTTTCAGCAGGGCGAAATAACGCTCACCTTCTTTCGGCGGGCGGATCTTGCCGGAAATGGTGTCACCAGTGCGAAGGTTGAAGCGGCGGATTTGGCTAGGGGAAACGTAGATATCATCAGGACCGGCGAGGTAGGAACTGTCTCCAGAACGGAGGAATCCAAAGCCATCCTGCAAAATTTCCAGTACGCCGTCGCCGAAGATGTCTTCGCCGCTTTTTGCATGCTGCTTCAGGATTGAGAAGATAATGTCCTGTTTGCGCATGCGAGCCTGGTTTTCAAGCCCCATGTTTTCGCCGAGTGTAATCAGGTCAGAAACCGGCGTATTTTTTAATTCGGTAAGATTCATAATGGTGGGTTCTTAAACTCGGGGTAAATCTCGGAATGATTGTCGTAAGTGGTATGGCGAAAAATCCATGCCTGTTAATGGCACTCTTGTCAGGATCCGCTCGATGATCACGTGCAGGAAAACGCAAATCTGAGACGAGGAGACGGTAAGGACAAGACGCCGGAAATTCTGATGATGCTAACCGTCAGATTGCTGAATGCCCGTAAGGAGAAGATGATTAGGCGTTCAACAAGGAGTAAATCTAAGATTCAAACTACAGGTAAGTTCGTAGTGCAGTAAAAACAACTTAGCACGACTGATGTGAAACGTCTAGCGGCTGACTAAAAATATGCCGGGCACCTGACTGAGGGCAAATAATCCCCTCAGACCAGGCGCCGGACAGGCTGTTAGCCCAGGTTCGCGTTAAGGAACTCTTTGAGCTGGCCTTTAGAAAGGGCACCCACTTTGGTCGCCGCGACTTCGCCGTTTTTGAAAAGCAGCAAAGTAGGAATACCACGAATACCGTATTTAGGCGCGGTGCCCGGGTTATCGTCGATATTCAGTTTCGCGATTGTCAGCTTGCCGTCGTACTCTTCGGCGACTTCATCAAGGATTGGGGCGATCATTTTACAAGGACCACACCACTCTGCCCAGAAGTCGACCAGCGTCAAACCTTCTGCTTTTAATACGTCGGAATCGAAGCTGTCGTCGGTCAGGTGAACAATTTTATCGCTGCTCATGTCTTACTCCAAAAGATTATGCCTGGCTGGTTGGCGTAAAATCTGCCAACTTAGGTTGACTTTATTTCACCGGATACGCTTTCGTAAAGCAATAGTAAGCTGATATTCTACCACACTATGAGCAAAACACACTTAACCGAACAGAAGTTTTCCGACTTCGCCCTGCACCCTCAGGTGATTGAAGCCCTTGAAACTAAAGGCTTTCATAACTGCACGCCGATTCAGGCGCTGGCATTGCCTTTCACGCTCTCAGGGCGTGATGTAGCGGGACAGGCGCAAACCGGTACCGGAAAAACGATGGCGTTCCTGACGTCAACGTTCCATCATCTTCTTTCTAACCCTGCGCCAGAAGGCCGTCAGGTGAATCAGCCACGTGCGCTGATCCTGGCCCCTACGCGCGAATTAGCCGTACAGATCCATGCCGATGCTGAACCGCTGACGCAGGCAACCGGTCTCAAGCTTGGGCTTGCTTATGGCGGTGACGGCTACGATAAGCAACTGAAAGTATTGGAAAGCGGTGTCGATATTTTAATCGGCACCACTGGCCGACTGATTGACTATACCAAGCAAAATCACGTTAACCTCGGCGCTATTCAGGTGGTTGTGCTCGATGAAGCGGATCGCATGTTCGATCTCGGCTTTATTAAAGATATTCGCTGGCTGTTCCGCCGGATGCCTGCGGCAAATCAGCGTCTGAACATGCTGTTCTCCGCGACCCTCTCTTTCCGTGTTCGTGAGTTGGCGTTCGAAAACATGAATAATGCGGAATATGTGGAAGTGGAACCCGAGCAGAAAACCGGCCACCGCATCAAAGAAGAACTTTTCTACCCTTCAAATGAAGAGAAGATGCGCCTGCTGCAAACCTTGCTGGAAGAAGAGTGGCCAGACCGTGCCATCATCTTCGCTAACACCAAGCACCGTTGTGAAGATATCTGGGGCCACCTGGCAGCAGATGGACACCGTGTTGGCCTGTTGACCGGCGATGTGGCACAGAAGAAACGTTTGCGTATCCTGGATGACTTCACCAAAGGTGACGTTGATATACTGGTTGCAACCGACGTTGCCGCGCGCGGCCTGCATATTCCTGCAGTGACTCACGTGTTCAACTATGACCTGCCGGACGATCGTGAAGACTACGTGCACCGTATTGGTCGTACCGGACGTGCTGGCGCGAATGGACACTCCATCAGCCTGGCGTGCGAAGAATACGCGCTGAATCTGCCTGCTATCGAAGAGTATATTGGCCACAGCATTACCGTGAGCCGCTATAGCAGTGATGCACTGATGACGGAACTGCCGCCACCGAAGCGTTTAACACGTCATCGTTCTGGCAATGGCCCACGTCGTGGCGGCACCAACAATCGCCGCAGCAGCGCACCCCGCAACAATAACCGTAAACGTTCAGGTTAAAACAGCCATGCTGAGCGCGTCATCACTTTATGCTGCTATCGATCTGGGATCGAACAGTTTTCATATGTTGGTGGTGCGCGAGGTGGCTGGAAATATCCAGACCGTAGCGCGCATCAAGCGCAAAGTGCGTCTGGCCGCCGGCCTCGATAGCGAAAACCATCTTTCCGATGAAGCGATGGAGCGCGGCTGGCAGTGTCTGCGGCTGTTCTCTGAGCAGTTGCAGGACATCCCTGCTGAACAAATTCGCGTTGTCGCCACCGCCACGCTGCGGCTGGCATCGAATGCGGGCACCTTCCTGCAAACCGCCCAACATATTCTTGGCTGCCCGGTGAATGTCATCAGCGGCGAGGAAGAAGCACGCCTGATATATCAGGGCGTTGCGCATACCACTGGTGGATCTGATAAACGCCTGGTGGTGGACATTGGCGGCGGCAGTACGGAGCTGGTGACCGGAAGCGGTTCGCAAACTACCTCTCTTTTCAGCCTGTCGATGGGATGCGTCACCTGGCTTGAGCGCTACTTTGGCGATCGCCATCTGGCGAAAGCCAATTTCGAACAGGCAGAACTTGCCGCGCGCACAATGATCCGCCCGATTGCTGCCGAACTACGTGAACACGGCTGGCAAGTCTGTGTGGGGGCTTCTGGCACCGTACAGGCGTTGCAGGAGATTATGATGGCGCAGGGCATGGATGAGCGCATCACCCTGAGCAAGCTGCAGCAGTTAAAGCAGCGGGCGATTCAGTGCGGCAAGCTGGAAGAACTGGAGATCGAAGGACTGACGCTGGAACGCGCGCTGGTGTTTCCGAGCGGTCTGTCGATTTTGATCGCCATTTTCACCGAGCTGAATATCCACAGCATGACGCTGGCGGGCGGTGCACTGCGAGAAGGTCTGGTGTATGGCATGTTGCACTTGCCAATCGATCGCGATATTCGCAGCCGCACGCTGAAAAATATCCAGCGTCGTTTCACTATTGATGCCGAGCAAGCCGACCGCGTGCGCAATCTGGCAGAAAGTTTCGCCCGCCAGGTCAGCCACAGCTGGAAACTGGACGATCGATGTCGGGAGCTGCTGGACAGTGCCTGCCTGATGCACGAAATCGGTCTGAGCGTCGATTTCAAACAGGCTCCGCAACACGCTGCCTATCTGATCCGCCATCTTGACCTTCCCGGCTTTACTCCCGCACAGAAAAAACTGCTGGCAACCTTGCTGCAAAATCAGGTCAACAGTATCGATCTGGCGGTATTAAGCCAGCAAAATGCGATCCCACCGAGAATGGCTGAACGACTCTGTCGCTTGCTGCGTCTGGCGATAATTTTCTCCAGCCGTCGACGTGACGATACGTTGCCAGCGGTTCGACTTCATGCCGATGACGATGCTTTGCATGTGACGCTGCCCGCAGGCTGGCTGGAAGCACACCCGCTTCGTGCGGAGCTGCTGGAGCAAGAGTGTCATTGGCAGAGCTATGTTCACTGGCCGTTGACCATCGGTTGACAGTATGTAGGGCACGAAACCGTAAATTTCCGGTGCGGCTCTTGCTGACAAAAAATAAAAAGCCCGGCCAGTGACTGACAGGGCTTTTTTTTATAACGCTTCAGAGCAGCACATAAGTTGTATTACTCCGGTCATAAACAACGCATTTACTTAATCAGAGAGTTTTCTGATTATAATACTTTTCTAGTTCAGCAGCACCGCACTGCCTGAGCCGTAGTTCTCACGAAAATCTTGAGCGTAAGCAGCAAAATTGTCTTTACCCCAAAGCCCCCCCATCACGGCGCCGACAACTGGGCCAATAATACCACCAGCGACAGCACCAAATGCCTGAGCAATCGGTCCGAACACGGCACTACGGCTTGCGCTACCGCCGACGGTTACGCCTGTGGCCAGTCCATCAAGAATCCCCCAAACCGCGCCTTCCAGAGCATCAGAAAATGAAGAAACAATCGCACCGCCGCTAACTTCCTGAATTTCGGTTGTGGTTAAATTACGCATGATTAATTCCTTTTATAAAAAATAATTAAACAAATGAAAATTTATTCATACCAGAACTTTAAGGCTTTAAAAAAACGGATATTAAATATAACAGAAAAAGCTATACGGAATAATTGGCTCTGAAACTTTCAACGTAAGCGCTGACCACGCCCTTACGCCAGAAAGCTCTCATAATCACTACCAACAACATCGACGGTAACCGCATCGCATGCTGAGCAACAGGAGTAAGTTAGGTGCTACAACTTACTGTCACACTGGTACCTAATCCTTCGGTCGTTCCCCAGACATTCTCCAGAAAGATATCAAGTACGTCCCAGGTAAAAACATCGTCACCTACGACATTGATATCAACCCGATTGATATTATCCCATGCAAAACTTCTCATTGGAAAATACAAAATACGGTTTTTATACGCATCCTTTAAGGAGAGCGTATAAAGATAAAATATAGATAAAGCGCTCATCCGACCATAGTAAAAAATCCATTTTACATCACCAAGCATTATTAATTTACCCCCCATTAAATTAAAAATTTATAAAAAAACTCTCAGAGATCACAAAACCTCACCACCAGAAAAAATAGAATTGAATTAGTGCATCTAAAATAACTTAACTTCTCAAAAAAACACTGGAATCTCGAAATTTTTGGGGGGAGTTAAAACCCATATAATATCTCGCCTGCAGCTTTCGAATACATGAAATGGTAATTCTTAGCAGAAGTGATGGTTAAGGTTAGTTATCCCTCACCGAAATAATCTGACTTATGTAACACTGACCGGTGGTGAGCCTGGTCAGTTTCATTAGAGAACTTATGTAGAATGTCTTGCCCTATTTGTTCTTTGCCTTATCCAACATCGCCTTCAGATTAGCTACGCGGCTTTGTCCGGTCTGCATACGCTCTTCGGCGCTGACCACTTTACGCTCGGATTCCCACTTCAAATCATCCTGTGGCAGCTCCATCAGAAAACGACTCGGTTCCGGGCGGATGGTCTCGCCATATTGTCGGCGTTCCCGGCATAAGGTGAAGGTAAGTTCCTTACGCGCGCGGGTAATGCCCACGTAGGCCAGCCGGCGCTCTTCTTCAACGTTGTTCTCATCGATGCTGCTTTGATGTGGCAACAGCCCTTCTTCCATCCCAACCAGATAGACGTACGGGAATTCCAGACCTTTCGACGCATGCAATGTCATCAGCTGAACCTGATCCATATCTTCCTCGCTTTCGCCGCGCTCCATCATATCGCGCAGCGTAAAGCGGGTGACAACCTGCGTCAGCGTCATTGCCTCATCGATATCGCTGCCCTCCAGCATTTCCGTCATCCACTGGAACAACGTATTGACGTTTTTCATCCGCATTTCGGCCGCTTTCGGGCTGGCAGAGGTTTCGAATAACCAGCTTTCATAGTCGATACCGCGGATCAGATCGCGAACGGCGACGACCGGCTCACGTTCAGCCAGTTGAGCAACCTCCTGTAGCCAGAACGTAAAGCGCTGCAGCGACTCCAGTCCGCGTCCTGACAGCGTCTGCTCAAGCCCCATATCAAAGCTGGCGGTGAACAGGCTTTTATTGCGTTGCATCGCCCACTCGCCCAGCTTTTGCAACGTCGCCGAGCCGATCTCCCGCCGGGGCGTATTCACAATACGCATAAACGCACTGTCATCGTTAGGATTGGTCAGCACGCGCAGATAGGCCAGCAAATCCTTGATCTCCGGACGGGAGAAGAAAGAGGTTCCCCCGGAGATGCGATAAGGAATGCGGTTCTGCATCAGCATCTTTTCGAATACGCGCGACTGATGGTTGCCGCGATAAAGGATCGCGTAATCCTTGTACTGGGTTTTATTGATAAAGTGATGGGCAATCAGTTCACCAATCGTTCGCTCAGCCTCATGATCTTCGTTGTTGGCCGTAACGACCTTTAGCTCTGCGCCATAACCCAGTTCGGAGAACAGACGCTTCTCAAACACATGCGGATTGTTGGCGATCAGGATATTGGCGGCTTTCAGGATGCGCTCGGTGGAGCGATAATTCTGTTCCAGCTTGATAACCTGCAAGGCCGGGAAATCCTCGTTAAGCAGCACCAGGTTTTGCGGCCGCGCGCCGCGCCAGGAGTAGATCGACTGATCGTCATCGCCTACCACGGTAAAACGGGCGCGAGCGCCCACCAGCAGCTTCACCAGTTCATACTGGCTGGTGTTGGTATCCTGATATTCATCCACCAGCAGGTAACGAATGCGTTGTTGCCAGCGCTCAAGCACGTCCTGATTGCGCTGGAACAGCAGGGTCGGCAGCAAGATTAAATCATCAAAGTCGAGCACGTTGCAGGACTTCAGATGTTTGTCGTACAGGCCATAACAGTGTACGAAAAGCTTATCCCGCTCCGTCACGGCCCCCGCCGCCGCACGGGAAGGATCCATTAGATCGTTCTTCCAGTTGGAGATCGTGGATATCAACTGTTGCAGTAATGTCTTGTCATTTTCCAGCCACTCTTCGGTCAGATCCTTCAGCAAAGCCAGCTGATCCTGATCGTCAAACAGCGAAAAGTTCGACTTCATGCCTAATGCGGCGTACTCGCGCTTGATGATCTCCAGCCCCAGGGTATGGAAGGTGGAAATCATCAGCCCACGCGCTTCTTTGCGCCCGAGCGTTTGCGCCACACGCTCTTTCATCTCGCGCGAGGCCTTGTTGGTAAAGGTTACGGCGGCAATATGGCGCGCCTGATAGCCGCATTCACGGATCAGATGGGCGATTTTATTGGTGATCACGCGTGTTTTGCCCGACCCCGCACCCGCCAGCACCAGGCAAGGCCCGGTAACAAATTCGACGGCTTGTTGTTGGCCAGGATTCAGACGCATAGGAAAGTCGCTCGATGAAAAGACAGAAGGAAAGAGAAATTCAGCGTGGTAGTATAGCCAGCAGCATCCATACGACTCAAGGTACGATCATGGCAAAAACCGCAGCAGCACTCCATATCCTTGTTAAGGAAGAAAAACTGGCTCAGGATATTCTGGCTGAGCTGGAAAAAGGCGCAGACTTTGAAAAGCTGGCTAAAAAGCATTCCACCTGCCCATCTGGCAAAAAAGGCGGCCATTTAGGCGAGTTCAAACAGGGCGCAATGGTGCCAGCGTTTGATAAAGTGGTGTTCTCCTGCCCACTTATCGTGCCTTATGGTCCTCTGCATACCCAGTTCGGTTACCACATCATCAAGGTGTTGTACCGCAACTGATTGCCCGATGACAGACGAAAAAAAAGAGCGGATTCCGCTCTTTTTTTGCTTGAGGGCCGGTGAATCCAGCCCGTCAGTGACGCATTAGCCGGCAACGGCAATACGCTTCATATCAGTCATGTAGCCACGCAGTTTGCTACCCACTGCTTCGATTGGATGGTGACGAATCGCTTCGTTAACATCACGCAGCTGAGCATTGTCGATGGCGGTAGAGGTCGCCTGTGATTTACCCAGATCGCCGGCCTGCAGGGTAGTCATAAACTCTTTCAACAGCGGAACTGCCGCGTAAGAGAACAGATAGTTACCGTATTCCGCCGTGTCAGAGATCACCACGTTCATTTCATACAGACGCTTACGCGCGATGGTGTTAGCGATCAACGGCAGCTCGTGCAGAGATTCGTAGTAAGCTGACTCTTCGATAATGCCGGCATCAACCATGGTTTCAAATGCCAGCTCAACGCCTGCTTTGACCATCGCAATCATCACCACGCCTTCATCAAAGTAAGTCTGCTCGGCAATTTTACCTTCGAACTGTGAAGCCGTTTCGAAGGCCGTTTTACCGGTCTCTTCACGCCAGCCCAGCAGTTTCTTATCGTCATTCGCCCAGTCAGCCATCATGCCGGAAGAGAATTCACCGGAGATGATGTCATCCATGTGCTTCTGGAAAAGTGGCGCCATGATGGTTTTCAGCTGCTCAGACAGCGCGTAAGCACGCACTTTCGCTGGATTAGACAGACGATCCATCATCAGCGTGATGCCGCCCTGCTTCAGCGCTTCGGTCACGGTTTCCCAACCGAACTGAATCAGTTTCTCGGCATAGGCCGGGTCAGTCCCTTCTGCCACCAGCTTGTCGAAGCACAGCAGTGAACCCGCCTGCAGCATACCGCACAGAATTGTCTGCTCGCCCATCAGGTCAGATTTCACTTCAGCAACGAAGGAGGATTCCAGAACACCGGCACGGTGACCGCCTGTTGCAGCGGCCCAGGCTTTAGCAATCGCCATGCCTTCGCCTTTCGGATCGTTTTCCGGGTGAACCGCAATCAGCGTTGGAACACCGAAGCCACGCTTGTACTCTTCACGGACTTCAGTGCCCGGACATTTCGGCGCAACCATCACTACAGTAATGTCTTTACGAACCTGCTCGCCCACTTCAACGATGTTGAAGCCGTGTGAGTAACCCAGCGCCGCGCCATCTTTCATCAGCGGCTGAACAGCCTGAACAACAGAGGTGTGCTGCTTGTCTGGCGTCAGGTTAACCACCAGGTCGGCCTGCGGGATCAGCTCTTCGTAGGTTCCCACTTTGAAGCCGTTTTCGGTCGCTTTACGCCATGAAGCACGTTTCTCAGCAATCGCTTCTGCACGCAGAGCGTAAGCAATATCCAGACCGGAGTCACGCATGTTCAAACCCTGGTTCAGGCCCTGAGCACCACAACCAACGATGACGACTTTTTTGCCTTTCAGGTAGCTTGCTTCATCAGCAAATTCTTCACGGGACATGAAGCGGCATTTACCTAATTGCGCCAACTGGTTGCGCAGGTTCAAAGTGTTGAAATAGTTAGCCATGGAAACTCCGTATAGGGTTGTTTGGGTCTTTTAATAAGGAGGGAACGCCTTTCGCGCTTACCCTGTATAAACCTTATCATATGACATGAAATGCATTGCTTAAATTGATATATTAACAACGTGACATTGCAAAAACTGCAACGTGAAATTGAGGCCTGAATTATATGGACTTACGTGATCTGAAACTGTTCCTTCATCTGGCCGAAAGCCGCCATTTTGGCCGCAGCGCCAGGGCGATGCACGTCAGTCCTTCCACCTTATCCCGGCAAATTCAGCGGCTGGAAGAAGACCTCGGCCAGGCTTTGTTCCTGCGGGATAACCGAACGGTCACCCTGACCGATGCGGGTGAGCAGCTGCGCCAGTTCGCCCAGCATACGCTGTTGCAGTATCAACATCTGCTGCATTCCATTGGGCAGAATGGCCCGTCGCTCAGCGGTGAGCTGCGCCTTTTTTGTTCCGTGACCGCGGCGTACAGCCACTTGCCACCGATTCTGGATCGCTTCCGTGCTGAACATCCGCTGGTAGAAATTAAGCTAACAACCGGGGATGCCGCGGACGCGGTGGAGAAAGTGCAGAGCACAGAGGCTGATATTGCCATTGCAGGACGGCCGGAAACGCTGCCGGCCAGTATTGGTTTTACGCCGATTGGGCTGATCCCGCTGGTGTTGATTGCCCCGGCGTTGCCTTGCCCGGTTCGGACGCAGGCCACAGAACCTGAGCCGGACTGGTCGGAGATCCCGTTCATTTTGCCCGATCAGGGGCCTGCCCGGCAGCGCATTGATTTATGGTTCCGCCGCCGCCGCATTCCTAATCCGTTGATTTACGCCACGGTGGCCGGTCACGAAGCGATTGTGTCGATGGTTGCGCTTGGCTGTGGCATTGCTTTGCTGCCGGATGTGGTGCTGGAGAACAGTCCCGAGTCCGTGCGGAATCGTATTCTTGAGCTGGATAATGTGGAGATGGTCGCACCGTTCGAACTGGGCGTTTGCGTACAAAAAAAGCGGCTCAATGAGCCGCTTATCGATGCGTTTTGGGCACTGATGTAACTAGCCTGCGAGGAAGAAGCTGAAGGCCGGGTTATTACTTTCATCATGAAAATCATAGCCCAGTTCGGCCAGGTGCTCCTCAAACTGGGGTTCGCTGTCGCTGAGCTCAAAGCCTGCCAGCACCCGACCATAGTCGGTGCCATGGCTGCGATAATGGAATAACGAAATATTCCAGTGCGTGCCCAGCGTTTGCAGGAAGCGCAGTAATGCGCCCGGCGCTTCAGGGAACTCAAAGCTGAACAAACGCTCACGCAGAGGCTTTGAAGGGCGTCCGCCAACCATATAGCGCACGTGCAGCTTGGCCATTTCATCGTCGGACAGGTCGACAACTTTATAGCCGCCCTCTTGCAACAGTTGCAGGATTTCGCTGCGCTCTTCAAGCCCACGCGTCAGCCGCACGCCAACAAAAATGCAGGCGTTATCGGCATTCGCATAGCGATAGTTAAACTCGGTAACCGAACGGCCGCCAAGCAGTTGGCAAAACTTCAGGAAGCTGCCTTTCTGCTCAGGAATGGTGACCGCCAGCAATGCCTCGCGCTGTTCACCCAACTCACAACGCTCCGAGACATAACGCAGGCCATGGAAGTTGACGTTTGCGCCAGAGAGCACGTGTGCCAGACGTTCCCCTTTGATCTGGTGCTGTTGGATATACTTCTTCATACCGGCCAGCGCCAGCGCCCCGGAAGGCTCGGCGACGGCACGAACATCCTCAAATAAATCCTTCATTGCGGCGCAGATCGCATCGCTGTCGACGGTGATAATGTCGTCGAGATACTCCTGGCACAGACGGAAGGTTTCATTGCCGATGCGTTTGACCGCCACACCTTCAGCAAAGCCCCCAACGCGAGCCAGATCGACAGGATGACCCGCGTCGAGTGCGGCCTTCAGACAGGCTGAATCTTCGGCTTCCACCGCGATCACTTTGATCTGCGGCATCAGCTGTTTGATCAGCACGGCAACACCTGCCGCCAGACCGCCGCCGCCAACGGGCACAAAGACGCGGTCAAGGTGCGCATCCTGCTGAAGCAGCTCCATCGCCAGCGTACCCTGTCCGGCGATCACCATCGGGTGATCGAACGGCGGCACAAAGGTGTAGCCCTTCTGCTCCGCCAGTTCGATGGCCTTGGCTTTCGCTTCGTCAAAGTTGGCACCAAACAGGTAAGCCTCACCGCCAAACGCCCGCACCGCATCCACTTTGATATCCGCGGTAGTTACTGGCATCACAATCAGGGAAGCAATCCCTAACTTAGAAGCCGATAACGCCACGCCCTGAGCATGATTGCCGGCGGATGCGGTAATCACCCCGCGCGCTTTCTGCTCTTCATTCAACGTTGCGATCATCGCGTAAGCCCCGCGCAGCTTGAAGCTGTGCACCGGCTGACGATCTTCACGCTTGACCAAAATGGTGTTGCCCAGACGGGAAGAGATCTTCTCCATCTTCTGCAACGGGGTCACCTGCGCCACTTCATATACCGGCGAGCGGAGAACCGCCCGCAGATACTCCGCGCCGCATGGCTCGTCGGGTAACGGTTGAGACTCAGCCATCGTTGTTAGCCTCCCAGCTTGCTCTTGTCACGCACAGCGCCTTTGTCCGCACTGGTTGCCAGTAAGGCATAAGCACGCAGGGCATAGGAAACTTCACGCACACGACCATGTGGCGTGTAGGCCTCGCTACCGCGGGCTTCTTCTTCTTCGCGACGGGCATGCAGCACGTTATCTGGCACATCAACCTTGATGCCGCGATTAGGAATATCGATATCAATGATGTCGCCGTCTCTCACCAGCGCAATGGTTCCGCCGCTGGCCGCTTCTGGTGAAGCATGGCCGATTGACAGCCCGGAAGTACCGCCGGAGAAGCGTCCATCGGTGATCAGCGCACAGCTTTTGCCGAGGCCCATCGATTTCAGATAGGTGGTCGGGTAAAGCATTTCCTGCATGCCCGGTCCGCCTTTAGGCCCTTCGTAACGGATTACAACCACATCACCGGCAACCACTTTGCCGCCCAGGATCGCCGCAACGGCATCATCCTGGCTTTCGTAAACTTTGGCCGGACCACGGAAGGTGTGGCTCTCTTTTTCCACGCCCGCCGTTTTGACGATGCAACCATCTTCAGCGAGGTTACCGTACAGCACGGCCAGACCACCGTCCTGACTGAAGGCGAATTCACGCGTACGAATACAGCCTTCTTTGCGATCGTCATCCAGCGTTTCCCAACGGCAGTCCTGAGAGAACGCCTGAGTGGTGCGGATACCGGCCGGGCCAGCACGGAACATCTTCTTCACGTCTTCATCTTTGGTCAGCATGATGTCGTACTGATCCAGCGTTTCCTGCAGGGTCAGACCCAGCACGTTACGCACGCTTTGATCCATCAGGCCGGCACGGCTTAATTCGCCAAGGATACCGAATACGCCACCTGCACGGTGCACGTCTTCCATATGGTATTTCGGGGTGCTCGGCGCCACTTTACACAGGTGCGGCACTTTGCGTGACAGACGGTCAATGTCTGACATATTGAAGTCGATATCACCTTCCAGCGCAGCGGCCAGCAGGTGCAGAACGGTATTGGTGGAACCGCCCATGGCGATATCCAACGTCATGGCATTCTCGAAAGCCGCTTTATTGGCGATATTACGCGGCAGCGCGCTTTCATCATCCTGCTGATACCAACGTTTAGTCAGTTCAACAATGCGCTTGCCGGCATTAAGGAACAGATCTTTGCGGTCGGCGTGAGTCGCCAGCAGCGAACCGTTACCCGGTTGGGAAAGTCCCAGCGCTTCGGTCAGGCAGTTCATCGAGTTGGCGGTAAACATACCGGAACATGAGCCACAGGTCGGGCACGCGGAGCGTTCGATCTGCTCGCTGTCGGCATCGCTGACGTTCGGGTTAGCGCCCTGGATCATCGCATCGACCAGATCCAGCTTGATGATTTTGTCAGAGAGCTTGGTTTTACCGGCTTCCATCGGGCCGCCAGATACGAAAATCACGGGAATATTCAGACGCAGGGAAGCCATCAGCATCCCCGGGGTGATTTTGTCACAGTTGGAGATACAGACCATCGCATCGGCACAGTGTGCATTCACCATGTACTCGACCGAGTCTGCAATCAGCTCACGCGATGGCAGGGAGTAAAGCATGCCGCCATGCCCCATCGCGATCCCATCATCCACCGCAATGGTGTTGAACTCTTTTGCCACGCCGCCGGACGCTTCAATCTGCTCAGCGACCAGTTTCCCCATGTCGCGCAGATGAACGTGGCCCGGTACGAACTGGGTAAAGGAGTTAACTACCGCAATGATTGGCTTACCGAAATCGTCGTCGGTCATTCCAGTGGCGCGCCAGAGGGCACGGGCACCGGCCATATTGCGGCCATGTGTGGTGGTAGCGGAACGTAACTTAGGCATGCTCATACTCCAAAATCAGATAGTGCGCGGGCGTCATATGACGCCCGCTCAGGTATTTTTTTATTATGGGTTAACCGAATCCAGCCAGCCCCATTTGTCTTCTGTTTCGCCAGTGAACAGGCCGAAGAAGGCGGACTGAATGCGGGCAGTAACCGGACCGCGCTTGCCTTCACCTACCTGAATACCGTCAACGCTGCGAACCGGTGTGATTTCAGCAGCCGTACCTGACATGAAGACTTCATCGGCCAGATACAGAGATTCACGTGACAGCACCTGCTCACGCACTTCGATACCCATGTCTTTAGCCAGTTTGATGATCGCATCACGCGTAATGCCTGGCAGCGCTGAAGAGGTGAATGGCGGGGTAAACAGAATGCCCTCTTTCACTTCGAACAGGTTCTCACCAGCACCTTCAGAGATGTAGCCCTGAGTATCCAGAGCAATACCTTCCTGATAGCCGTGGCGGCGAGCTTCGCTGCCTACCAGCAGTGAGGACAAGTAGTTACCGCCCGCTTTAGCGGCTGTCGGGATAGTGTTGGGTGCTACGCGGTTCCAGGAAGACACCATGGCATCAATACCCTGCTCCAGCGCTTCAGGACCCAGGTACGCGCCCCAGGGGAATGCAGCAATGATCACATCAGTGCTGAAGCCTTCTGGCGGGTTGACACCCAGACCCACATCGCCGACAAACACTAACGGACGGATATAAGCGCTTTTCAGTTTATTAACGCGCAGCACTTCGCGGCACGCTTCCATCAGTTCATCAACGCTCTGGCTGACCGGGAAACGGTAGATTTTTGCAGAGTCGTGCAGGCGCTGCATATGTTCACGATGGCGGAAGACTACCGGGCCTTTGTGCGAGTCGTAGCAGCGGACGCCTTCAAACACAGACGTACCGTAGTGCAGTGCGTGGGACATCACGCTGACCTTCGCGTCTTCCCACTTAACCATCTCGCCATTGAACCAGATAAAGTCAGCTTTCTTCGTCATTCTTATTTTCCTTTCGCGCTCAGGCGCGGATCTGTTGTGTTGTCTGTTGTTGGATCTGGACGCACGCGACATCCATCAGCTTGCTTAATTGTGTTGACAGTAAATCGACCGAGCGCTGGCTGGCAACGGTCATTTCAATATTAATGTTGTCGGTATTATTACTGGAAGCCATATTCATCGCACACACCTGAAAACCACGGTGTCTGACAACCCGCAATATCCGCTCCAGTATTTCGGGTCTGAAGCGGGCTTCGATAGACAATTGATGCTGCATCATGAGGTTTTCTCCATCATATTTTCGTTGCTGGCACCAGGCGGTACCAAAGGCCAGACGTTTTCATGCTCGTCGATGGCGACGTGGAGCATGTACGGCCCTTCACTGTGCAGTAAAGCGTCTAATGCGGCGTCGACCTGGTCTTTCCGGGTAATGCGCTGGCCAGGAATATCAAACGCGCTGGCCAGGGTCAGGAAGTCTGGATTGTCGGACAAATTGGTTTCGCTGTAGCGCTCGGAGAAGAACAGTTGCTGCCACTGGCGAACCATGCCCAAACGCTGGTTATCCATCAGCACGATTTTCAGCGGCAGTTGCTTACGTTTGATCGTGCCAAGTTCCTGCACGTTCATCATGAACGAGCCGTCACCGGAAACACAGATCACGGTATCGTCCGGACGGGCAACCTGCGCACCGACGGCGGCTGGCAGTCCAAAGCCCATCGTGCCCAGCCCGCTGGAGGTGATAAAGTTCTCCGGGCGGTTGAAACGCATATGCTGTGCGGCCCACATCTGATGCTGACCCACGTCAGTGGTTACAATAGCGCTGGCAGGTTTACGATCGGATAACTGCTTCAGGAACAAGGGGGCAAAGATAGCTTCACCTGGATGATCGTAACGCCAGCCGTTTTCCGCTTTCATCGCGATTACGTGCTCGCGCCAGGCGCTGATGTCTGCCGGATGATATAAGTCTGGCAGCATTTTGTTTAAGTCGCCGCGCAATGCCACATGTGCCTGACGGAGCTTATTTAATTCAGCCGGGTCGATGTCCATATGGATCACACTGGCATGTGGAGCGAAGGTGTTTAACTTGCCGGTTACGCGGTCATCAAAGCGAGCACCCACCGCAATCAATAAATCACATTGCTGGACTGCATAGTTAGCGGCTTTGGTGCCATGCATGCCTAACATGCCCAGGTAGCACGGGTCTTCGGCATCTGGCGTTCCCAACCCTTTAAGCGTAGCAACGGTTGGAATACCGGTCTCCATAACGAAAACACGAAGTGCCTTAACGGCACCGGCCATGCCCACACCGCCGCCAACATAGAGGATTGGCTTCTTCGCCTGCGCCAGCATAGCTCTTGCCTGCTGCAATTCCTGATGCGGATGCTCGGTTTCAGCTTCTACCGGTAACAGGTGAGCCGTTAACTCGCCACTCGCCAGCTGGATATCTTTAGGGATGTCGATCAGTACCGGGCCAGGACGACCAGACTGGGCGATGGCAAATGCTTCAGCCATCACTTCCGGCAGTTCTTCCAGCGATTCAACCAGGAAACTGTGTTTGGTGCAGGACAGAGACATCCCCAACACGTCAATTTCCTGAAAGGCATCAGTACCGATAAAGGCAGAGGAAACCTGACCGGTGATTGCTACAACTGGAACAGAATCCATCATCGCATCAGCGAGGCCGGTGATCAGGTTCGTTGCACCCGGGCCGGAAGTGGCGATGCACACGCCGACTTTGCCAGTAGAACGGGCGTAGCCGATAGCGGCCATTGCTGCGCCCTGCTCATGGCGACAGAGTAGGTGTTCGACGCCACCGTCATAGAGCGCATCATAGACGGGCATAATCGCCCCACCCGGATAGCCGAAAACTGTCTCGACACCGTGCGCACGCAACGCCTGAACCACCCACTGAGCACCATTCATAGTTATTTCCCCGCCTCTGGCTGGGAACAACAGCATTTTATTCTACTGTTCATAATCTGTTCCTCTGTCATTGATAACCTGCCAAAAAAAAACCCCCGGACCTTTCGGTGCGGGGGTTCTTTCGAAATCAGGCTTGATTTTTAAGCCTTTCTTTCTCCGAGCGTAGCCCCGCACGGCGTGATAATAATCACGACGACGTTAATAATGACTAGGCTGACGACTCGTAGAAGGGCTTTCATTTGTATTCGATAATTTCGCTTGTTCGAAGTAATGCCTACAGAGTTATCACAGTTGGCGAGTCAAACTCAACTTTTTTCATCATTTTATTTTATGCTGCGTCCTGCAATATTCAAAAAAGCGATGGTTATTCAGGGAATAAGCCATATCCTGAAAATTATTCATTACGCCCCCTTCGCAATGACTTCAGTTGAAAAAAACACCGTTTATATTGCGAGCCCTGACGAAACTCAATATGAAAATTTGTCTTCCGGACGATGTTCTTTGCGAGCCCGCCCGCTTAAGTGAAAGCTGGCACTCGAAAGTGTCCCGCTGAAAAGTAAGACTGCGATAAACAAGGAGTGTCTATGTCGCTATCTCTTGCCTATACCCGAGCCGCTATTGGTATCGAGGCACCATTGGTGTTGGTTGAAGTCCATCTCAGTAATGGCCTGCCCGCGCTGTCATTGGTTGGTCTGCCTGAAACGACGGTAAAAGAAGCCCGGGATCGGGTGCGTAGTGCCATCATCAATTGTGGCTTCACCTTTCCCGCTAAACGCATCACCGTCAATCTTGCGCCCGCCGATCTCCCCAAGGAAGGGGGGAGATATGATCTTCCTATAGCAATAGCGATTCTGGCGGCCTCAGAGCAGATTCCTGCGGAGAAATTGGTCCACTATGAGTTCCTGGGAGAGTTAGCGTTAACAGGCGCTCTACGTGGCGTACAGGGCGCTATTCCCGCGGCGCTTGCAGCCTCCCAGGCGCAGCGTCAACTGATCCTGTCCAACGATAATCTTGAAGAGGTCGGCATGATCCGCGAGGCGAGAAGCTTACTAAGCGGCCATCTGCTGGATGTTTGTCAATTTCTGGCGGCCCACACAACGCTTGTAGAAGCGCACTGTGAGTTACCTGAGGTGGTCTGGCAAGGAGGAGACCTGAGTGACATCGTGGGGCAGCAACAGGCGAAGCGGGCACTGGAAATTTGTGCCGCCGGTGGGCATAACCTGCTGCTGATTGGGCCACCCGGTACAGGGAAAACCATGCTTGCAACCAGGCTGACAGGGCTGATGCCTTCATTAAGCGATGAGGAGGCCCTGGAGAGCGCCGCCATCGCCAGCCTGGTCAGCACAGGCGCACTGCATCAACAATGGCGTCAGCGCCCATTCCGGGCCCCTCATCACACTTCATCACGCTATGCGTTGGTAGGTGGCGGTGCAATGCCCAAGCCCGGTGAGATCTCGCTGGCACACAATGGCATTCTGTTTCTGGATGAACTGCCTGAGTTTGAGCGTAGAACGCTGGATGCGCTGAGAGAACCTCTGGAGTCAGGCGAGATTTGTATTTCCCGCGCGCGCGCAAAAGTCACTTACCCGGCTCGCTTTCAGTTAGTTGCAGCAATGAACCCCAGCCCGACCGGTCATTATCAGGGTACGCATAATCGCAGCACGCCTCAGCAGACGCTTCGCTATCTCAACAAATTGTCAGGTCCGTTCCTCGATCGTTTCGATCTGTCACTTGAAGTCCCTTTGCTCCCTCCCGGGACATTGAGTAGACAAAACGCAACTGGCGAAAGCAGCGCCACTATTCGGCAGAGAGTGATTGCGGCCCGACAACGCCAGCTGGATCGTGCCGGAAAGGTCAATGCGCTGGTTCAGCCAAAAGAGATTAAACGCGATTGCAGGATAACGCAGAGGGATGCCCAGTGGCTGGAAGATGTGTTGAATCAGTTAGGCCTGTCAGTTCGCGCCTGGCAGCGCATTCTGAAGGTTGCCCGGACGATTGCAGATTTAGAAAAAAATGAGAGTATTCAGCGCGAGCACCTGAATGAGGCGCTAAGCTATCGGGGTATTGACAGGTTACTCAGCCATCTACAGAAAAGCCTGGAATGAAAAAGGGGCCGAAGCCCCTTTCATCTTAATCGTCGCTATCCGTGTAATCTTCCACACCTTCCATCTGTGGCTTACCGCCAGACAGGGTGTGAAAGCGTTTAGGACGTTTAATCCGGCTCATGTACTTGGACCAGACGCGCTCTGCTTCAGTCTGTGGCTCACGGATGCCGCGGCACACTTCAACAAACAGACGCTCTTCTTCCGTTGCAGGTTCACGTTTTACCAGATCCAACTCGTTAAAAGCGTAACCATAACGCTCAAGAAGTTGGGCTTCTTTGATGGTAAAGTCACCATGACGGGAGAACCCACGCGGATAGTGTTTGTTGTCAAAAAAACGATTAGTTGTTGCGAAGCTTTCCGCCATTCTACACGCTCCTAACTCTTCTATGGCCGTGCTATTTATGGCGCGGAGTATTAGATACGCTTGACAGAGTGTAAAACAAAACATTTAAATCATAACGACAAATGTTTTTTAGGAGATGGATGTGGATACGGAATTACTGAAGACCTTTCTTGAAGTAAGCAGAACTCGCCACTTTGGACGTGCTGCTGAAGCGCTCTATCTCACACAATCGGCCGTGAGTTTTCGCATCAGGCAGCTTGAAAATCAGCTGGGAGTAAATCTTTTTACTCGTCACCGCAATAACATACGGCTGACTTCCGCTGGTGAGCGTCTGTTGCCTTACGCCGAAAGTTTGATGAGCACATGGATGATGGCCAAGAAGGAAGTCTCGCACACCCAGCAGCATCATGAGCTGTCGATAGGGGCCAGTGCGTCGTTGTGGGAGGCTTATCTCACGCCCTGGCTACAGACGCTGTATGAGAATCGTGAAAGCCTGCACCTCGAAGCTCGCGTCGCTCAGCGTCATCTGCTGGTGAAGCAATTGCATGAGCGTCAGTTAGATCTACTGATCACCACTGAGGCACCGAAAATGGATGAGCTCACCAGTCAGCAAATTGGGCATATCTCATTAACCCTCTATCGCTCACGAAAATCGGACAAACGTGAGAAATATGACTATATCAAGCTGGAATGGGGGGCCGATTTTCACCAACATGAGAGCTATCTTGCCGGTGCAGATGACGTCCCTGTGTTAACGACCACCTCGGCCCATTTAACCAGACAGCTGTTGCACACCACGGGAGCCTGCTCATTCTTACCGGATATTTGGCAAAGTGAATACCCGGATCTGGTGGTGATCCCGGACACGCCAGTGGCCGTCAGACCGCTTTATGCGGTGTGGTTACAGAATAGCGATCAACAAACGCATATTCGTCAGTTGATTAAATTTCCGGTGAATACGCAGTAATTCGGGCATGAAAAGCGAACAGAATGGTCAGTTTACTGGCCATTTTTTTCATCTGAAGAGAGGGGATTGGAGGAATTTTCAGCAGAAATCGCTGTATTACAGGCAAAAAAAATCCTTTGCCGAAGCAAAGGATCATTTTTAATGGCAGGGGCGGAGAGACTCGAACTCCCAACACCCGGTTTTGGAGACCGGTGCTCTACCAATTGAACTACGCCCCTAAAAGGGTGGC
>LIDZ01014687.1_pt11 | contig 34880 bp, 46 predicted proteins | sample 644651 | NCBI WGS metagenome assembly LIDZ01 (sample SAMN03856242, study PRJNA289617) | food metagenome | isolation source: wine grapes on drying loft during traditional withering process | host: Vitis vinifera cv. Corvina | place: Italy: Gargagnago di S. Ambrogio di Valpolicella | collected 2014-01 | reverse complement strand
GATGCCAGGCGCGGGTGACCAAACCCAGCCGTGAGACTGGCCTGGCACCTGCCGATGCGGTCACTGTGATTGATAGGTGTGTTGAGAACCGATGGTGCAGGGTATGGGGCGATTTGATATCATTCACCCTCATGTAAATTTTCAAGGACCAGAAGATGCCGACTTTTTTTGTAGAAAATTCTAACCTTGCCTATGGTGTGGACTGCCTAGTTCAGTATGGAAAGTTCAATAGCCCAAAGACTCCAGCACAAATTGAGCAATTAATTAAAGATCAATTTATTGCATTGTATTCAGGGCACAAAGCTAGTGTTGTGATAGAAGAGGCAGATATTTATCAATCTTTGTATTGCCTCCCTAGTCTAGATGATACTTTGGGTAAGGACGCTTATCTGCTAAATCTATATTGGAGAGGGCGTGTAACCGGGATAGCTGGTTACACACAGGTGTAGTTATCTGTAGTGCGTGAAACTCTCTTGTAGTTTGATCGAGCTGGGAGGGTTTTACAGCATAAGGCTGTTTCACTAGCAATAGATTGACTGCCCAGCTTGCTCTGAGCCTCTACGGCTGATCTTCAGCTCGTAACCTCCCCGGCGTGGCGTGTCAGGTGCCCGCCGTTCCCGCCTCATTGCCTCGTTGTCCAGCACTGCATGGATAACGATCACCGACATGAACAGCATGCAGAGCGGGGAAATGATCTGTCGGCGCATGGCCTCGGCGATCATCGCTGTCTGGCGATTCACGCCGAGCTTGAACATGGCGACCGACAGCCGCTTCACAACCGTGCCCGGCGCGATGCCGAACGTGCGGGCGATTTCCTTGGCTGTGCAGCCCTGGGCGGCTGACAACAAAAACTGCAACTCTCGCGGCGCAAGACCACGGCCGAGGTGGCCTCTCCATGCTCCACATACGATGGTGGTGTCCATTACGTTTTACTCGGTGGTTGTCATCCCAAAGCACCCGGCAAGCCGGGTGCTTCAGTGATGCTGTCCAACAGGTGATTCCGTTCTCTGTAAAGAGCTTCGTCCAGTCGGTCCCGTTATCCGGGGCTGGGAGACCACTTCGCTGATCCCGTGCTATCTGGCGGCTTCACCAGTCTTGTGGTCGATCCGAGCAGGCCTGCAAGGGCGTCGCTGCGTTTCGATGGATGCAATTTAGAAAACTAAACAAAATTAGTCAACCTGTATTTTTAGATAACTAAATATTTTGTCCGTGAGCAAATGTCGAGCACAAAAAAACCCGCGCTTGGCGGGCTTATCTTAAGGTGTAGTGAGGCGCTATTTCGCTGCCTTGATGTCGGCAATGATTCGCTTGGAGATCGCTTCCAGCTGCTTCTCTGTCATCGCCGAAAAGACACCTTCCCAAGCAGTGGATTTAGTATCGTAGGATCTCAAGCCCATCCGCCGGCCGCTCTCCATATCGATGAACTCGACCTTAGAGTTCACCCAAGCATTGCCTGTCATTGAGCCAACTGTGTAACGGGCGCCGGAGGTGATGTAGCGAAAGGTAGAAACATCCACTTTCAACAGAATGCCCGGGCGGGGCGCCGGATCTCGTTTGACGACCAGAAGGTCGTAGCCTTCCGCAGCCGCCTCGGTCTTCAGCGACTGCGACCAGGTGGACTGAAGCAATGGCCAGTCTTTGTGAGCCAGCACTTTTTCACTGCCGTCGAACTCCACGGCGATATTGTGCTTTGCAGCCTGACTGACGCTCATCGTGCCAAGGCCGCCGCGCTCGACAGTAGCGGCGCAGCCTGTCAGTAGGGCTGTGAAAATCAGTCCGACTACGGTTAATGCTTTCGACATTCGTTACATCCTTGCGAGTGGTGATCCTTTACTAGAGCGTCCCGGTCATACGCACGGCAACACCAATAATTCTGCAGTCGTCCGAGCACTTGATCATTGAATACCCAGGGTTCAGGGGCTTCAGATAAAGCTGACCCGCATCGTCTATCAGCTTTTTAAAGGTTGCTTCATTGCTGCTGGGGAGCTTGGCAACGACTAGTTTTCCAGGCCTTGCCTCAATGCCTGGATCAACCAATATCAGCATTCCCTCGGGAACACTCATGCCGGTGGGCGCTGTCATTGAGTCGCCAGCTACTTCAAGCCAGAAAGCACGACCTTTGGCCTTGTAGTCACTGATCTCATAACGGTCCACTAATCCGGTTTCGACAGCCTCACTCCAGGTGCCGGCGGCTACCGAGCTGACTACAGGGTAGCGATATATGCCTGTTGGGCGGTCAATCTCGCCAACGTTCGATGGCTCAGTACCACGCCTGGATGAGTCCTGCATATCGCCTTTGCCGGTCTCCAGCCACTGAGGCGAGCACTGCAAAGCCTTGGCCAGCTCCATGAGGTTAGATCCGGTCGCGCCGTTGGTGCCGTTGCGCCAAAACGTGATGGTTGCTTTTGACACACCAATCCTCGAGCTGAGCTCTGTAGCGCTCAGCTTTAGGTCGGTCATGCGAGCCCGAAGGCGATCTTTAAATTCCATATTTAGGATTCTAAACTTTTCGTTGTTTAGATAACTTGCCTTGAGTTGTTAAGATCTCTAAACTTGAGTGAAGACACTGGAGAATCACCATGACCTATGACGAAGCGCTGAAATATTTCGGCACCGGACGCGCAATCGGCGATGCCCTTGCGGTGACCAGCAGCCGGGTTTCTCAGTGCCGTACTGCGGGCGGGTTCTCTTACCCAATGCAATGCGTACTGGAGAAGGAATCGAGCGGAGCCCTGGTAGCCAGGCGCGAAGACGATCCAGCAAGCGCCTCACGAACGACTGCCGCTTAAATCCGTTAATCAACTGCGGAAAGTAGCGGCATCACGGCAATTATCCGCTCAGGCGGGAAGGGCAGGTAGTACAGCGGATGGGCTGTTGATTCATCCAGTACCGAATTAAGCAACGTTCATGGCCCAGGGCAGGCCAGGAGAAAGGCGATGAGCCACAACGAATATCAAGAAAAGGGCGGGGCAATCGAGAAGCTCGACTACCTCGCCAAAAAGATCTCCGCTTCCTCGCGGAACGCCGCATGCACTGAGAACCAGTGCAATGTTTCCATATCGCACAAGCATAAGCCCGACGGAAAGCTTTACGCAGCTGGCTTTCTCGTAACCGTGACTAGCTGAGCCTCGAAATGAACATGTCGATCATTTGCGAGTGCAAGCCGCCATTGATATCTCCAGAAACTGGCGGTTCGTCGCGAAGCATTTCCAAGCTTTTCTTAAGCGCGGCCTTATCGAATGAAGGGCTTTTGTTCAGTACATCCAAGAGCATCAGCATGCCATTTGTATTTGCTGTTGCGGCTGTGGCGAGAGTTGTAACGACATATTCAAACTTTTTGTCAATATCGCCAGTTCCTTTTACCGCGTCTATCAAGTCAACGACTTTCATGTCCGGCCTCCTAGGCCTTTTCGAGTGGAATCAGAAAGCTACCACAGATGCGCCGGACACCTAAAACACCTGAATTTCAGGCAAAAAAAAGCCGGTGGCTAGACCGGCTTCTTCAACAACTTTGCGAGACAGATTATGCACATCAGACCTGAGCAAGGCAACACAGGCAGAACGATTGGAGTAGCACTGTGAGCGTTCAAGCAATGTCGTGGGCGCTACAGATCCCGCGCGTGACCCTTTCTGATTCCAGTGCCCGGCACGTGCTGCTGTGCCTGGCCAACTACGCCGGTACTGACGGGCGCGGGGCGTTCCCTTCGGCCACCACTCTGAGTGAAGACACTGGCCTTTCCGAGCGCACCGTACGATCCAAGCTTGAGCTATTGCGGGCGTCTGAACTGATCGTTCCAGGCAACCAAGCGCTGGCCGCCGTGTACATCGAACGTCATGACCGCCGCCCAGTCGTCTATGACTTGCCGCTAAAGCGGGGTGCAAATCCTGCACCCCGAACTGAACGGGGTGCAGATGACGGAACGGGGTGCAAATCACAGCAGAACGGGGTGCAGAATTCGACCGAACGGGGTGCGAAATCTGCACCCAATACGTCACTTAACCATCAATTAACCGAACAGCAGCAGCCGCGCGAGATTTCGGACGTGATTGACGAACAGGACAAGCAAGCCCTGGAGTCGACCGATGATCGCCAGCGCTTCGCCATGTTCGCCGACTGGACACCGGATAGCCGCTACCTGATCGCCCAGGCTCAGATCGCTGGAGTCAAACCAACCGATATCTCTGACGCGCTGATCCGCAGTTTCATCGGCTGGTTTGTGGCCAGGAATAAAATCGTAGATACGTCCGCCGGCTGGTGTAACCGCTTGGTGGGCTGGTACGTGAGGGAGCGGGCCAAGGGGAATTTGCCAGAGTCAGAGGAAGGTGCCGAGGCAACCAGCAGTTGGGCGTCCAAGGGGGTGATCCTGTGAACGGTCCTGTTCGAGCTGGTTATCTGGTCCACAACCGGACAACCGATCCAGCTTATCGCCCAGCACCAGCCGTGGCCGTCGAAATTGATCCTGCAACCGAGCAGGTTATCGACGAACTATTCCTTCGGCTGCAGGGAGCGTGCGGCGCGTGGCGCCAGTCCTGGCCAAACCAGAAAATCATGGATGCCTCAAAGCTCGAGTGGATTGCCGAGTTCATGCGCTCCGGCATCACTTCGATGGATCAGTTGCGCCACGGTATGCGCATGGTCAGCGCGAGCAAATCGGCTTTTGTTCCAGCGCCAGGTGTGTTTGTGGGCTGGTGTTTTGCCCCCGAAGGGCTGGGCTTGCCAAGCGTTGAGGTTGCTTACTCGCAGGCCTTGCGCAACTCACACCCAGGCATGGAGGGGCGCGGTAAGTGGTTTCACCCAGCGATCTATCACGCCACTGCTGCCGCTGGGTTCCTTAGCCTGCAAACGCTTCCTCGCGACTTGGGCATGACCCGGTTTGAGCAGAAATACCTCGAGCAGTGCCGCAAGATCTGGCGTGGTGAAGCGTTGCCGCCCGTGCCAGTGGCGCAGCTCGCAGCGCCCGGCAAATCAATAACTCCCGAAGTGGGTAACAAGGCGTTGGCCGAACTCCGTGCCAGGCGCAGCGGAGACACGCAATGAGCAAACTCACCAAGGCGGCGCGCGACCGCGAATGTCAGATCCGTTACCCAGGCTGCTCGAGCGAATCCTCGACCACGGTGCTGGCCCATTACCGGCTCGCTGGTACTTGCGGCATGGGCATCAAGCCAAACGATCTGCAGGCCGCTTGGGCGTGCGCGTACTGCCACGACATCGCTGACGGCCGACTGCGAGCCCCGGCGGTGCTGAGTCGTAACGAAGTCCGCCTGTTCCACGCCGAGGGAGTCATGCGCACCCAGGACGCGCTGATTCGTGAAGGGATGGTGAAACCATGAAGCCCGCCGAAATGACATTGTTCAAACCGAAGCGTACCCGCGCCAAGTCGGTCGACCGTGAGGGCCTGGAGCAGGCCGCATTGCTGCGCGAGATCAAGCTGCGTATGCCCTTGGTGGCGGCTCTGATCTACCACGTTCCCAACGGTGGCCACCGGCACAAGCTGGTGGCGATCAAGCTGAAAGAGCAGGGTGTGCGCGCCGGTGTGCCCGATCTTGTGCTTCCGATGGCCCGCGGTGGGTACTTCGGCCTGTACATCGAATTTAAGGCCACGCCGCCGAACGATGCCGCTGTCTCGGGCAGCCAGTACGAGTGGATACGTCAGCTCAACCTGCAAGGCTATCTGGCGATCATCTGCCGTGGTCACTTCGACGCGATGGAGCAAATCCGCGCATACCTCCGACTTCCTCAGACTGTGGTGGCCGCATGAGCCAGACCCTGCTTACTTCGTTCTCGGATGCGGAAATCCGCCGGCAGGCAGCGAATTCAGAAGTGCGCGACCTGCGCGATGCTCGCTATCCGGGCGTCTACTTCCGGTTTCATCAGAATCGTGAGCGCGGCACCTGGCACCTGGTGGTGGGAAAAAAGTGGGAGAAAATCGCCGGCTTCCCAGAGCTACCTGTGAAAGGCCTGATCAACGCTCTGCCGAAGATCCGGGAGCGCCTTGCGACTGACCCGAAAGCTTCTGCCGCTGCCGGCACGCTGCAGACCGTTGGCCAGTTGCTGGAGTGGTTCATGGTCCGCCAGTCCACCGAGCGCAGCCTGTCGGCAAAGCGCCGCGCCACGAATACCTCAATCATCACCTGCCACCTCAAGCCGCGCTTGTCCGAACTGCTCATTGCCGATGTGGACCGGTCCACCTTGGACAAGCTGGTGATGTGGCCCATGCAGGCCGAAATGTCACTCTCCTACGTCCGGCTGATGTGGGGCGTGCTGGTGGTCGCTTTCCGCCAGGCCGAAAAGCTTCGTCTGATCGCCCAGAACCCGGTTGCCGGTTTCAAGTTCACGGATTTCACCAAGGCCCGCATCCTGCCGAGACCATCGCGCCTGCGGGCCGTTCAGCTGGAAGAGGTGCTTGGTGACCTTGCTGCAGGATTCGACCAGCACCCGCAGGACTGCATGCTGGCCTTGATGATGCTGTGTCACGGCACGCGCGCTGGCGAGACAAGGCAGGCCCGATGGTCGCACCTGACGCTGGGTGAGCAGGGCGAATGGTTCATTCCTGCCGAGAACACCAAGACCCGCTGTGAGCATCGGCTACCGCTGACCCATCAAGCCTGCGCGCTGCTGGAGCGGTATCGGGACTGGCAGTCATCGAAGGGCTACAAAGGCGCCTACATGTTCCCGGCCCGCAACCGTGGGCCGATCAGCGATAGCCAGGCATGTGCCGTATTCGCCCGCTTGGGCAAGGGTGAGTGGACGAGCCACGACCTGCGCAAAGTGGCCCGAACCGGCTGGACTGATCTGGGCGTCGACTTCCTGATCGGCGAGATGCTGGTGAACCATACGCTGACCCGCAACGTGCAGACCTATATCCACACCTCGGCTGAGCTGCTCAAGCGTGATGCGCTGAACAAGTGGCACGAATGGTTAGACGGGAAAGGCTTTAGCTGCATTCACCGCTCGACCCTGACTAGAAACGAAAATTCGCAGAATGCCGTCGAGGCCAATAGCGGCGCGGCGTCCAGCGCGATCACGAATCCATAAAAGGCGAGGTTTAAAAATGCTGATTTTAGTCGATCCCCGCCGCAAGCTGGCAGTCCAGCCAGGCGACATCAGCTCGATGCAGATGGTGACGACACCTGGCGGCCGCTTGGCTTTGGAGCTGCAGATGATCTCTGGCAGAGAAATTGTGATCCCTGCCAGCAATGATCAAGGCAGCGTCGACCTAAACGTGGTGCACGCCCAATTGATGGAGGCGAGCGAGTGAAAAAGAGCCATGGCCCTGCCTTCCTCGCTGCCCAGCTTGACCTGGCCCTGTGCCCCGCCTGCCGAGGCCGCGCAGTGATCAAGGGCGTTTTCCATGAACTGGCCTGCGTGCAGTGCAACGCCTCTGGCTGGGTCGCCGCCGAGACAGGTGAAGCACTCCCGCTTGACGTGCTGGTGACTCAGTTGAGTATTCGCCTGCAGGCCGCTAACCGACGTATCGAACAATTGAAGCGCCCGGTGCAGATACCCGCGCTGGCTGCTCACTACGAACAGAACAACCGCCGCGGTGCCGGTGGATCGAATTACACAGGGGATTAACCATGATGACTCGCAACACGCTGCACCGCCCGCTGGGTGAAACTGAAAATATGCTCGAGCAGTGGGGGTACTGGCGGATGGATGGTATGGGCGTGCCCAGCTACGCCTCGCCCACGCTCGCCCTGATGCGGGATGCCATGCCGATGCCCGGTAAGTCGTATGTGATCACCGACGAGCTGGCCGGCCTTGTGGACGCCGCCGTTGCTGGTCTGTGCGCTCGTCATCAGCAGATGGGCGATATGGTCTGGTTCTATTACGGTGCGAAGTGGCCAGCGATCCGGGTCGGTCGTCACTTCGCGATGAGCGAGGGTAAGGCGCGCGAACTGATCAAGGCTGGTGCAGCCTGGGTGGATTGCTATCTGGAGGGAGTTCGGTCGGCAGCGTAAAAAAGAGTTGTCCATATGGAATAGCTCTGTTTTCATGGCACGGTGTTCAGCTGTTCCAGCGCGGCACCCCTGATGATAAAGCCCAGCCAAGTGCTGGGTTTTTTGCTTTATGCAGATGAGTTCGCAGGCTGATGCGAAGATTGCGGCGCTCGGACCCACTAGGCCCGCTGAAATAGAACGAGAGAGTCCAAGCCGGAGATCAGCACCGGCCATCTGCACCCACTTCAAGGCTCGCCATATCGGCGGGCCTTTTTCATTTCTGGAGTAACGATGGACCCGACCGACCTCGGCCCAGGCACCGCCACCTGGCTGGGCGGCACGGGCACCATTCTGCTGGGTGGCTTTTTGTGGTTGAGGAAGTTCCTCTCACGGGACGCGACCGACCGCGCGATGGACAACGCCGATATCGGCACCGTCCGGAGGCTGAACGAGCTGCTCGACTCCGAACGCCTGGCCCGCAAAGAAGCTGAGGCCCGAGCCGATCAGTTCGCCAAAGAGCGTAACGAGCTGGCTGCCGCTGTTGGCCGTATGGAAGGGAAGATCGAAGCCCTGACCGGCCAGGTCTCCCAGCTCACTGACAAAGTGACCAGCCAAAGCGCTGAGATAGCCCGTCTGCGTTCACAGCTCGGAGGTATCAACTGATGGAAAGATGCGTTAGAGACTTCATCGCCCGGCGTTGGTGGCGTCGCCTGGAAGTGTGGGTGATTGCCTCGCTGCTGGTAACTGGATCGTTCGCGCTGGGCTTCGGTGCTTCTCAATGGTCGCTTGCCAGTTGGTATAGCGCCCAGGTCGCCGAGGTGCGCCGAGGTTATGACGAGGCCACGGTGCAGCGTGACATGCGCCTGAACAAGCTGGCCAAGACCGCGACCGATGCAGCCGTAAAGGTTGAGGGTGCAGCAGGGAAGGCCACGGAAGCGGCAGAGGTGGCCAGCAAGGCGGCCGATAAGGTCAACGAGGCGGTAGAGCGGCAGACGCCTTAACGCGCCACATGCTGGAGTAACACATGGCACGACTCAAGACGCTCGGCAACCGCGTAGCTACTCAAGGCGACCGGGTAAGCACCGCGCCTCCAGCTACATGGCGAGCGGGCAAGACCACGGCGAACCAGCGAGGTTACAACTACGCATGGCAGAAAGCGCGCTTGGTCCATCTAGGCGCCAACCCTCTGTGCGTCTACTGCGACCGAGCTGGGCTAGTCGTTGCTGCGTCGGTAGTCGACCACATCATCGCCCACAACGGTGATCAGACCCTGTTCTGGGCACGATCCAACTGGCAATCCCTCTGCAAGACCTGCCACGACAGCGTGAAACAGCGCGAAGAGGCGAAAAGTCGTGCGTTTTGACCGATTTCGGCGTGTTTCGCACGGTTTTGGTGCGAAATCAGGCGTTTGGGAGGGGGGGGTCAAAAATATGGGGTTTTTCGATCACTAGACCGCCCTCGACCGCACGTACAGATTTTTTTCCCTTCAGGATTTTTTGTTAATGGCTTTAACACCCAAACAGCGCGCATTTGTCGATGCTGTTAGGGGAGGTGCGTCCAACAAAGATGCAGCGATAGCCGCAGGCTACGCGGCTGCCAGCGCATCGGCAGCTGGTTCAAGGCTTGCGAAACATCCGAACGTGATGGCCGCACTAGGTACGGTGCGCGTTAACAAAAAAGTTAAAGGCCCAGCCCCGGCTCCAACTTCTGACGGGGCGTCGGATGAGCCGCAAGAAGCTGGCTTTGATCTGGCGAAGGCCATGCGTCACTCGGACCCCAAAGACTTTCTGTTGGCGGTCATGAACGACTTTGAAACCGAACCGAAACTGCGTGTCGACGCCGCGAAGGCGCTGATGCCGTTTGTTCACCCGCGCAAAGGGGAAAGTGGCAAGAAAGAGGCGGCCAAGGACAAGGCTGCAGGTGCCGCCCAAGGCAGGTTCGGCGTGCGTAAAGGCCCGCTGGCGGTGGTGAAATAATGGAGTGGTCAACTGCCTGTACAGACTGGGAGCAACGCATTGTCGCCCGCCAGAGCCTGATCCCGTTCGAACCCTTATTTCCTGATCAAGCGGCCGAAGCTTTAGAAGTCTTCGGCGGCCTGCGCATGGTGGATGCCACCGGTAGCCCGCTGATGAGCCAGACCGTGCGGTCCTGGGTTAATGAATTCGTCGCCGCCATCTTCGGCGCCTATGACCCATACAGCGGCCGCCGGATGATCAGCGAGTTCATGCTGCTGATCAGCAAGAAGAACGGTAAGTCCACCATTGCCGCCGGCATCATGCTCACGGCAGTGATAGTGAACTGGCGCACCTCGGGCGAGTTCATCATCTTGGCGCCGACAAAGGAAATTGCCGACAACTCCTACATCCCGATCCGAGACATGATCAAAGCCGACGATGAGCTCAAGGCCTTGTTCAAGGTGCAGGATCACCTGCGCACGGTCACTCATTACGAGACAGGTGCCACGCTGAAGGTGGTGGCAGCCGATAGCGAAACTGTCTCTGGTAAGAAAGCCATCGGAGTGTTCATTGACGAGCTGTGGGTCTTCGGCAAGCGAGCGAATGCTGAGGCCATGCTGCGCGAAGCGACTGGCGGCCTGGCTTCAAGGCCAGAGGGTTTCATCATCTGGGCAACGACCCAGTCCGATGAGCCACCTGCAGGCGTCTTCCGGCAGAAGTTGCTCTATGCCCGCCAGGTGCGGGACGGCGTAATAGTCGACAAGTCGTTCTTGCCGGTGCTTTACGAATTTCCGAAACACATGATCGACGCGGGCAAACACCGCGATGTTAAGCACGCGTACATCACCAACCCGAACCTGGGGCTGTCGGTAGACGAGCCGTTCATTGAGCGCGGCTTCATGCAAGCGCAGATCGACGGCGAAGAGTCGTTCCGTGGTTTTCTGGCCAAGCATTTGAATGTCGAGATTGGCCTGGCGCTGCGCTCTGATCGGTGGGCCGGTGCCGAGTTTTGGGAGGTGCAGGCCAAGCTGCCCGGCCTGACGCTGGACGATCTGATCGAGCGCTGCGAAGTGATCGATATCGGCATCGACGGCGGAGGCCTGGACGACCTGCTTGGGTTTGCGGCAATTGGGCGTGACAAGCACACGCGCCAGTGGCTGTTGTGGACGCACGCCTGGGCTCACCCGTCGGTGCTTGAGCGCCGCAAGGGCGAGGCGCCACGGCTTCATGACTTCGCGAAAGAGTGCCATCTGACCATGGTTCAAGTCATCGGCGATGACCTTGAGGAAGTCGCGGACCTCGCAGCCCGCGTCGAGAAGGCCGGCCTGCTGGATCAAGTCGGCGTCGACCCGGCCGGTATTGGTGGTGTGCTCGATGCGCTGGTTGCGGCTGGCGTGCCGCAGGACAAGATCATTGGTATCTCGCAGGGCTGGAAGCTGGGCGGCGCGATCAAGACCACCGAGCGCAAGCTGGCCGAGGGCGGCCTGATCCACGGCGGCCAACCCATGATGGCCTGGTGCTGCGGCAATGCCAGAGTCGAGCCGCGTGGTAACTCGATCCTCATCACCAAGCAGGCTTCAGGCTCGGCCAAGATCGACCCGCTCATGGCCACCTTCAACGCGGTATCTCTTATGTCACTCAACCCCGAAGGTAAAGGCGGGATGGATGACTACCTGAATAATGGTTTCTTCGGACTTGTAGGCTGACTATGTCATTTCGTTGGTACAACCCACTGACGTGGCGTTTCTTTGGCTACACCGATCCGTTGACCGGTGACTACGTCGAAGTCGATCTTGAGATAGGCGGTAAGCGCACCAAGGCTGGCGTACGCATCACGTCCAAAAACGCGCTGAGCATAGGCATTGTCTGGTCTTGCGTGAAGATTCTGTGCGAATCGGTGTCCGGGCTGCCGCTCAAACTGTATGACGACCAGGACGGCAAGCGTGTGTTGGTCCCGTACAAGGACCGGGCAGCAAGGGTGCTGCGTAAGCCCAATCCCTACATGACTCGGCTGAATTTCCTAAAAGCGGCCGTCGTGAACATGGCGTTGCGAGGGAACAGCTACAACCTGATCGAGCGCGCGGCGAACGGCGATCCGATAGCGTTTCTGCCAGTTCCGTTTGACTCGGTTGAGGTCAATACAGACGGCGACCTGATTTATTTCGTGACCCTGGCTGGCGAGCGGTTTCCGGTGTCTCCCGAGAACATGCTGCATTTCAAGTTGTTCAGCATCGACGGCATCGTTGGGCTTTCCCCTATCGAGTACCAAGCCGAAACGATGGGGTTGGCCAAGGCCGCGCAGGACTGGTCGGCACACTTCATGCGCAAGGGCGGATTCACTGGCGGCTATGTGATCTACGAGCAGTTCCTGACCAAGGAACAGCAGGCGCAGGTCATGGAGAAATTCCCCGATGTTCGTAAAGGTGATGCAGCTGACATCGGCAAGATGGCGATTTTGCAGGGAAATCCCAAGATCATCCCGGCGGGTCTGAGCCAGAAGGACAGCCAGTTCATTGAGTCTCAGCAGTTTCAGGAAGAGGCGCTGGCGGGTGTGTGGGGTGTTCCACTCTATCTGGCCAACCGGGCCGGTAAAACCTCAATCATGGGTTCGAATCTGGAGCAGCAAACCAGCGGTTTCGTAACCTTCGGCCTCAAGCCCTACCTCGACGCCATCGAGGACGAACTCAACGACAAGCTATTTGCAGGCACGACTCGCTTTGTCGAGTTCATCGTGGAAGGCCTGCTGCGCGCTGACAGCGCTGGTCGATCGGCTTACTACACAGCGGCCCTTGGTGGCTCCGGCGGCTCTGGCTGGATGGCGATCAACGAAGTCCGCGAAAAAGAAAATCTGCCCCCGCTGCTGGGCGATCAATACAACCAGGTCACCCGATGGGAGATGCAGACCAATGCTGACAAAAATTGAAGTTCCCTTCGAGGTAAAGGCCGTTGATGACGCCGGTAACTTCGAAGGTTACGCCTCGGTGTTCAACAACGTGGATCTGGGCGATGACGTTATTCTGCCGGGCGCTTTCACCAAGGTGAAGGCAACGCGGGCAGGGCGGCTGAAGCTGGCGCTGTTCCACGATCTGACGCGTTTGGTTGGGTCTGCCGAGTTCACCCAGGACGCCCACGGCCTGTTCCTCAAAGGCAAGATTAACCTGGCTGTCAGCTATGCCCGCGATGCCTACGAGCTGATGAAGGAGGGCACGCTGGACAGCATGTCCATCGGCTTCAACACGCTGCTGTCGAGTTACGAAGAGCGTGCAGGCCGGCAGATTCGCATCATCAAAGAGGCTGAGCTGTGGGAAGCCTCGATCGTCCCGTTCGGCATGAACCCCGAGGCGACCATTACCGACGTGAAGTCGGATATCAGACTTTTTGAAAAGGCCCTGCGTGAACGCATGGGCCTTTCGCAAAAGGAGGCGGCTGCGGTCGCCTCGCTCGGCTATACCGCCGTCCACCGTGATGGTGGTGCAGCGGACACGGTGATCGTGGATGAGCTGAAAGCAATCTCCCAACTGTTCAATACCCAATTTGGAGTTCAGCCATGACCGCTGACGTAAAAGAAATTCGCGAATCCCTCGAAAAGCAGCTCAAAGAGGGTTTCGGTAGCCTGCAAGTGAAGTACGACGCCGTTTCTGGCGAGCTGGAAAAAGGCAACGCTGTGGCTGGAGATCTGAAAAAGCAGATCGAAAACCAGAAAGGCGAGCTGGAGCGCATCATCGAGCAGGTGCAAATTCTCGAAGAGAAGGGCATCAAACTGCGCGGCCAGGGCGGCGAGAAGAAAGGCTTTATCGATTTCGTCAAAGGCAACGACGATTTCAAAGCTATGACCTCTCGCAAGCAGGACAAGGCTGAAATCGAGATCACCAAGTCTGACATGGCGTCGATGACTGAAATGAAAGTCACCAGCTCTGGCCTGGTGGTCCCTCAGTACGACCCGATCATTCAGGACGTGCCGCGCCAGAACCTCTTGATTCGTGACCTGATCCCCAGCACGCCGGTCGATGGTAACTCCTACAGCTACTTCGTCGAGAACGTCCACACACGCGGCGCTGGCATGGTTGCTGAAGGCGGTGTGAAGCCCACCAGCAACGTGACGTTCACCCAAAAGACCGACACCATCAAGAAGATGGCGGTTTGGATGCCAATCACCGACGAGGCGCTGGACGATGTTCCGCAACTGTATTCCTACATTCAGGAACTGCTGCGCTACGACCTGAAGCTGGAAGAAGAAGGGCAGATCCTCAAGGGCGACGGTCAGGACAACAATCTCAACGGCGTTATGACCCAGGCAAGAGCATTTGACGCTGCTCTGTCCAAGACTGGCGACACGGCAATCGACACCGTGCGCCGCGCGATCTACCAAGTCCGCAAGCAGTCCAAGCGCGCCGCAGATGCCGTGGTCATGACCGACCTCGACTGGATGAACATCGAGCTGCAGAAGGATGCGGAAAACCGCTACCTGTTCGCCAACCTGCAAGGCTTGGTCACTCCAATCCTTTGGGGTCGTCCGGTAGTTGCTTCGGACAGCATGGACGAGGGCGATGGCGACACCACAGGTGGCGAGTTCCTGACCGGCTCGTTCGCCCAGGGCGCGCGCATCTATGACCGCATGGCGTTCACCGTGAAGGTCGGCATGATCAATGACGACTTCGTACGCAACCAACGCGTCGTGCTCGTCGAAGAGCGTCTTGGCTTGGCGGTCCGCCGTCCATACGCCTTCGTCAAAGGTCGCTTCGCGGCCAAGTAAGCAGCACTTCATTCACAAGGGCCTGACGGCCCTTTTTTTATGGATAACGAATATGAAAATTCGAACGCTGTGGGGCTTTAAGGGCATCCAAGCAGAGTTGAAAAACGCCACGGGCCAGGCCCGTGCCGGCGAAGAGTTCGAAGTGAGCGACGAATACGGGCACACACTGGTGGGCAAAGGGTTGGCTGCGGAGGTCGACGGCAAAACCGCGCCCAAGACCACCAAGCAGGCCAAGCCCGAAGAGAACAAGTAAATGATCGACTTGGCGCGCGTGAAGCTCCACCTCAAGGTGGACGGCGAAGAGGAAGACACGCTCATTGCTGGCTACTTAGAGGCGGCCAAGTCTCACGTCGCCATGCACTGCGATCGGGAGCTGGTCGAGGGAAATCCAGACGGAGCAGGGCAGATGGGTTTTACCCCGGATGTCGAGCAGGCCGTGCTGCTGATGGTCGGTCACTGGTATGCAAATCGCGAGGCGGTTGTGATCGGCACAATCACGGCTGAGGTTCCATTGGCCGTCGACCGCCTGCTTTGGTACAGGAAGCGATTCTAATGAGAGCAGGCCCACTGCGACACCGTCCTACGCTCTATAAGCCTGAGCAGGTCAAGAATCGAACCGGTGGTTTTGACGACACCTGGATAGAGTCCGGGCAGTTGTGGGCTGAGTTCACGCTGCCTACCGGCCGCATCGAGGCCGTTGCTGAAAAGCTTTCTGCGGTGGTTACCGCAGAAGTCCGGGTCAGGCCACGGCCGGACCTGATTGCAGGCTGCCGCCTTGTGAACAGAGGCGTCACCTATCTGATCGTGGCTGCACTGCCAGACAACGAGCTTTCAATGCTCCGTCTGCTCTGCACCAACATCCCCAACCCTTGAGGAAATCCTATGAAAGTTCGAGCACTTGCCAGCTTGTCCGGCGCCGTTGGCGACCAGAGCACAGGCGATGAATTCAGCGTGGACGCTGCCAAGGCGAAGTCCCTGATTGATCGCGGCCTGGTCGAAGAGGTCAAGGACACCCCGGTCCCGAAAGCCGAAAAGGCAAAGGAGTAACCCATGGCTCGCCGGTCCCGTATGTCCGGTGACTTCAAGCTACGCCGGACGCTGCGCAACATTCATCAGAACGTGGATAACGAGCTGCGCCCGGCCATGCAGGAGGCCGCCAACAAGATCCTGGCCACCATGAAGTCAACCATCCCGCGGGACACTGGCGAAGCGGCTGGCGCCCTGAAGGCGTTTGTCTCCAAAAGTGGCTTGGATGCGCAGATCGGCATTCGTGGCAAAAAGGACAACCGCCGATTCTTCTACCTTCGGTTTCTGGAATATGGCACCAAGGGCTATGACGGGAAAAAGCGCGCGGGCAACCGTAGCCGTTCGGTCAAGAACAAGTCGGACGGCTCAACGTTTTTCGGCAAGTACCCGCGCATACCTGCACTGCCAGCTCATCCGTGGTTGCGGCCTTCGCTGGACGTTAACCGGGAGGTGGTGATGGCAGACATCCGCGCCGCCGTGAATCGAACGCTGAAGAAGGCCAGTCAGGGAGGAAGCGATGGCTGATCCGTCCGTTGCCTTGCAGGTCGCACTTTTCGAGCGGCTACAGGCCGAGGTGTCATGCCCCATCTACGATGGTGCACCACTGGACACGCCCATGCCGTATGTCTCGATCGACCGCGAAATCTCGACTAACACCAGCCCTATCGCCGGGCGCAAGCGTCAGCAGCGCCTGCTCTACCTGACCGTCTGGTCGGATGCGCATGGCCAGGCCGAGGTCAAGCGTATCAACGCTGAAGTGACCGCCGCGCTTGATGAGAGGCCGCTGCCGCTGGAAGTTGGCAGGGCAGTGTCTGTGCGCGTCGAGCGCGCCGACTCACAGCGTGATGCCGACGGCGTCACGTACATGGGCGCTATTACGGTCCGCGTCATCACCACTCACTGATTCAACATCTGCCGCCTCGCGGCTTTTATCCAATGTGCCTTTTGGAGGATTTTCCATGGCCGACGACAATTTGAACACCGCTGCAGGCTGCCGACTCGGCCTCGGCACCAAGACCGGCGCCGATACAGAAGCCGATTACAAACAGGACGTTTACGTCGACGTTGGCGAAATCGAAGACCTGGGCGAGTTTGGCGACACCTTCAGTTCGGTGACCTTCACGTCGCTGAAGGATGGCCGCGTGCGCAAGTACAAGGGTACTGCCGACGCTGGCGACATGACGCTGACTGTCGGCCTGGACAACGGCGACGCGGGTCAGAAGGCCGTGAAGGTTGCCCACAAGGACCGATCTAAGGGCGACTACAACATCAAGGTCACGCTGAACGACGGTGATGCGACAGCCACTCCGGTCGTGCTGCCGACCACTTTCTACTTCCGCGTGAAGGTGATGAACAACACCGTTGCGCCTGGCGCGGCGGACAACGTCGTGCGCCGGAACATCACCATGGGCATCAACTCCGATGTCCTCGAAATTGCTGCCGGCCCTGCCGCCTGATCGGGTGAAACATGAGCAAGACATTGCACGGCAACATCGATCTTGTCATTGGCGGGGCCACCTACCAACTGCGGCCGACCCTGGCTGCTGTCCGTGCTATCGAGGCCCGTTTTGGCGGGCTCCGAGGTGCAGCCAGCGCGCTGCATCAGGTCACCGTGGACGGTGCCGCGCTGATCATCGCTGCTGGTGCCAACCTGACTGAAAAGCAAACGGAAGGCCTGGCAGAGGCGGTATGGCAGGCAGGCGTAGCAGACATGACCCCGCAGTTGAACGATTACCTGGCAGCCCTGTACAACCCGCGCGGTGGTGAGCCGGGAAAGGAGCAGCCGACGGAGTCAGCGCCGTAGAGGCGGGGAGCTACGTCGATCGGCTTTATGCGGTGGCCACCGGCTGGCTCGGTTGGTCACCGCAAGTGGCGTGGCATACCTCGCTGCCCGAGCTGTTCCTCGCGATGGACGCGAGGATCGAGTGGGCGCGCATGACCAGCCCTTTCCCCAGCAGCACCCATTCCAGCCCCCAATCCAAACCCAAGCCGACGACCGTCGCGCAGAAGCTGCGTATGGCGCTCACCGGCAAGGGCGGCACATAACGTTTTTCCGGAGTTCTACACGTGGCCGATACCGACGTCCAAGGCATGCTGGTTCGCATCGAAGCCACCACGGCGCAGCTGCGCCAGGAGCTGACCCGCTCGGAAGGCTCGGTGTCGAGCACTGCTCATAACATCGATCAAAGCCTGGGAAGGATCGACAACGCTTTCGACCGAGTGAACGCCAGCGCCCAGACGGTGGGCCGTGCGGTTACATCAGCATTCGATCAGATCGGCGCCGGTAACCTGGCCGCTGCTGGCTCGATCGCCGGGTTGGTGGCGCTGACGACCACCACCATCGATTACGCGAAAGAGGTCAAGAACCTTTCCGCGCTATCGAACACCACGGTCGAAGACTTCCAGCGCATGGCCTTTGGTGCAAAAACTGTCGGCGTTGAGCAGGACAAACTGGGCGACATCCTGAAAGACACCAACGACCGAGTCGGCGAGTTTCTGCAGCGTGGTGGCGGCGAGATGTCTGATTTCTTCAAGGAAATCGCGCCGAAGATCGGGGTAACCGCTGGGCAGTTCGCCAATCTGTCCGGGCCACAGGCCTTGCAGCTTTACTACACATCGCTCGAAAAAGCCGGTCTGAATCAGCAGCAGATGACGACCTACATGGAGGCGATGGCCGACGAAACCACGGCATTGATTCCACTGCTGCGCAATAACGGCAAAGGCTTCAAGGAGTGGGGGGATCAGGCCGATCGCGCGGGCTCGGTTATCTCAGAGTTCAACGTCAACCGCCTCGTCGCTGCTGGGCAGGCTATTTCCGGTTTGAAAGCAACCTTCTCCGGGGCGGCCAACCAGATCACCATCGGCCTGCTGCCAGGTATAGAGAGCATCACCAAGTCTCTACAGGGCCTGAGCGACAACGGCGGCGCTAAGCGTCTGGGCGAGACGATCAGTTTTCTGGCCGAGAACGTGGATGTACTGGTCGCAGCGCTGGGCGGCAAGATGGCGGCGGCTTTCGCCAAGTTCGCCATCGATGCGGTCGCATCGTCTGCGACGGCTACCAAGGCGATGCTCACCAACATTGCCACTACCAAAGCTTCGGCCATTGCCAAGGCCGAGGAAACGGCGGCGTCGGCGGCGGCTACTGCGGCCAAACTACGCGAATCAGTCGCAGCGTACTCGGCAGCTCAGGCGCTGGAAGCGGAGACAATCGCGCGACTCGCCCAGGTGCAAGCTGCGCGCCAGGCGCTCGCCTATCAGGCCAGCCTGGCCGTCGGTACAGTGGAAGAGACGCGATACACCGCCGCGCTGGCCGCCATGGATGTTGAACTTGCGGCAGCCAAAACGGCCGCAGCTGCTGCCACCCAGCGCCTGGCAATCGCTACTGCGGCGTCTTCGTCTGCCATGGCGCGCGACACGGCGGCCACGGTCGCCAACGCTGCAGCCCAGGCTCAGGCCGCAGCGGCCAAGAACGTGCTGGCGCGGGCGAGCTCGTCCCTGCTGGCGCTGCTGGGTGGCCCGGCCGGGATCGCGGCGCTGGCGATCGGCGTCGGCGTTGCGTTCCTGGCCATGGGTTCCAATGCCCAGACCGCCCGCACGGATGTGAACGATCTGAAGCGGTCCGTCGAAGAAGTGCGCAAGGAGTTCGCGCAACTGACCCGCGACCAGCAGCAGGGCGCACTGGTGCGTGTCACCGAGCAGCAACGCGACTCGGCCAAGGAAGCCGCAGATGCATTCGAGGGCCTGCGCACGTCGATGCAGCGTGCGCTCATCGGGCCGCGGTCCAGCGAAGCCGGCGGCAAACAGTTCGCTGCATTGGCGAGCAGCATGGACGAAGCCCGGAAGGCGGGACAGCCGCTTTCGGACACGATTCTCAAGGTTGGCCAACAGCTTGGCATTCCTCAGAAACAGCTGGATGGCTGGGTCAAGCAGTCCGAAGCCGTCAGCACGCTTGACGTTAATACCAACCTGCTGGCGGCCCGTCAGGAGTTGTACACCAAGCAGCTCGACGGCAGCACCAAAAGCACGAAGGACAAGACCGACGTCGATATTGCCGCCGACAACGCCGGCAAGAATTATCAGCAGACCCTCGACAAGCAGATCCATGCGCTCAAGGACAAGACGAAGCTCGAGGAAGCCGACCGGTTCATTACCGAGAACAAGATCGACCCGCAGGGCGCACTGGCAAAACAGATTCGCGATACCGCCAAGGCCTACGACGCCCAGAAGGATGCGGACAAATCTGCGACAGAGTCGGCTCAAAAACATAAAGAGGCCCAGAACAAGCTCGAGCAGCAGCTCAAAACTGCGGCTGATGCCTACGCCAAGCTCAAGGAAAGCTTCGATCCGGTCAGTGCGGCGGCAGACGAACAGTCGAAAAAAACCGATGAACTTCGGCTGCTCTACAAGTCCGGGAAGATTTCCACGGAAGAGTACGGCCAAGGTCTGCAGTGGCTGAAACAGCAGTATGACCAGACCGTGGCGTCGGCCAACGGGATGGCTGAGGCCATGAAGTACGAGGCCGACCTGCAGCGTCAGCTCGCTATTGCTACCGCGTCTTACCAGCAGACAGCCTCAGCAGTCGGCACGGGTAGCAAAGAAGCTGAGCGGGCGCAGGCTCGTTTGTCGTTGGAACAGGACACCAACAACAAGGTACTTGCCTTGCGTGAAACTCTGGCAACTGCCACGACGGACAAGCAACGTCAGGACCTGGAAAGACAGATCGCCTTGACTCAGCAATACGGAGCTAAGACCGCACAAGCAATGCAGGACGGCTGGAAAAAGGTGGATCAGGCGCAAGGTGATTGGACCAACGGTGCTAAAGCAGCGTGGCAGAACTACCGGGACGACGTTGCCAATATCGCCGGACAGACCCAGTCGCTGATTTCTGACGCGTTCGACGGCGCCGAGGATGTTCTAACCGAGTTCGTAAAAACCGGAAAGCTGTCTTTCAAAAGCCTGGCTGACTCCATCGTCGATGACTTGATCCGCATCCAGGTGCGCAAGGCTCTGGTCGGCGCTGTGTCGTCTTTTGCCAGCAGTGGCCTGGGATCAGGTATCGCCTCGGTGTTTCAGGCTGATGGCGGTGTCTGGGATCGAGGCGTGCAGAAGTTCGCCAAGGGCGCCGCCTTCACCAACTCCATCGTCAACACCCCGACGCTTTTCGGTATGGCCGGCGGCAAGACCGGCATGGCGGGCGAGGCCGGGCCGGAGGCGATCATGCCTTTAACGCGAGGTGCCGACGGCTCGTTGGGCGTCCGCATGGTAGGTGGTGATGCAGGTCGCGGCAGTACCGCGACGACTTCGACCGCGCTGGGAAGCGTTACCCAGCACTTCACCTTCCAGGGCAACGCTGACGCCGTATCGAGAGCCGAGGTTCGGCGCGCAGCCCAGGAGGGCGCACAGGCGGCATATCAAATGGTGCTTAACGATTTCAAAACTAACGGGCCAGCCCGGCAACTGATCAACCGCTGAGTACCAGCATAAGGAGGCGTCATGGCGCACGATTGGCCTGAATCGCTTGAGCCATCGCAAACAACATGGGGTGTCACGTACAACAACCGCGCATTCACTTCCATTCTGTCGAACTCACAACAAATCCTTGGCTACCCCGGCGCGTACTGGATATGCACGATGACCTTCGGCGTCCTGTTTGATGAGGACGAGCGACAGCTAACCTCACTGATCGGGAAGCTGCAGGGCATGTATGGGACTGTGAATATCCCCGCTATCACCCGTACCCGAGTCGACGATATCGGTGCTGCCGTAGTGGTGTCAGGTTTCTCCCAAGCCACGTTTATGACCATCGGCGGCGTGATACCCAGCGCCAAGGTATTTTCAATGGGCGATTACATCACTGTCGGCGGTGAGATGTTCGAGGTGATAGATGATGCCAGTTCGACTGCGGAGGGCCGTGTGCAAGTTTCGCTCAACAAGCGCATCCGAAAAACGCTAACCGTGGGCGCACACGTTGAATATCGCAACCCCTACTCGGAAATGCGCCGCTTAGACGACACCCACCAGGTGGTTCAGGATCCCTTGGTATCCAACAGCGCTTTGCAATTCAGGGAGGCGTTCTGATGCCCTCAGCATTTCCTTTCAGTCAGCGTGTGGTGGATATCATCGCCACTGGCAAATTCATGCCGGTCTACGCCGTGCAGCTGGACTTCGCCGACGGCATGGTTTTCGCTCACACCGGAACCGGTGAGCTGGTCGTCGACGGTATCACCTACGAAGGCGTGGGCAATTTCGGTCAGGTCAGCCAGTCGAAAGAGAGTGACAACTCAGGCTCGCCCATGTCGGTGGATCTGACCCTGAGCGGGCTGGACTCATACATCCTTTCCGAAACCAACGTGCGCGGTTGCCGGGGCCGTATGGCCAAGGTCATCTTCGTGGTGTTCGACGAGGCCGGTAACTACGCCGCCGATATCCTGTTTTCCGGGCGCATGGACGCCGCCAAATTCTCGTTCGCAGGGAATGGCCAGGAAGGCAACACCATCACCGTCCCGGTCATCGACCGCATGGCCGAATGGAGCCGGACCGGCACTGAGCGCTGGACGGACGAAAACCACCGCGCCCGGCACCAGGGCGACCGGTTCTTCTACGCAATCGCGCAAATGTCCGAATGGCCCATCTACTGGGGGTCTGCCAAGGATGCGCCGACCTTCAACTACGGAAGTTAGCTATGCGCCATAGAGACTGGACCACGCGTCTGAACGAAGTAATCAAGGCTGCCCAAGGGCGGCCTTTTTCGTGGGGCGGATTTGACTGTTGCCTGTTCGCCGCCGACTGCTCTAGCGCCGTGTGCGGTGTCGATCCAGCAGAACAATACCGTGGCACCTACAAGACCGAGGCTGGAGCCAAGCGTGCGCTGAAGAAGCGTCACGGCAGCCTGGAAGCTGCATGGGATGCCTGCTTTGCAAGGGTGGCAGTTCCGTTCATCCAGCGCGGCGATGTCGTGATGTACGAAGCACCGGCAGGTCGCAGCATGGCCGTGTACTGGGCTGGTGATTATTGGGCGACGACCGATGACGGCGTTGCGCGCGTTGTGTGTGAGCCGCTGGCGGCGTGGAGGGTTGAGTAATGCCAAGTGGCGTAAAGAAAATTGCTCAGGTCGCTGTCGGTGCTGTGATCGGCTTCGTGCAAGGTGGCCCGGTCGGCGCTGCAATCGGCGCTGGTCTGGCCTTCTATGCAGCATCACAGCAGGAGAAGCTCAACACCAAATCACCTTTGCGCGACAACGAGCCATCCGCCCAGACGGTGAGGTCGTCGAAAGCGCCTATCCGTTTCATCCTTGGCCGTGTGTCCACTGGTGGCGTGCTGGTCTGGGCGCAGGAACAATCCGGTACCGCAACCGAGGGCGAACTGCTGCACCTGGTCTACGTGCTCTGTGAGGGAGCGGTAGACGGGATTGAAAATATCTACCTTGGCGAAGAGGAAATCAGCACATACGGCGAGTTCGCCAGCTATGAACTGATCGTCAATCCGACAGAAGTTAACCCTTTCCTGAAGGCCAGCTGTCCCGACTGGAAAGACAGTCAGATCGGGCGCGGCCTATCGTTCCTGCGAATCACTCTTAAGTACAGCGCTGAGAAATTTCCGTCGGGAATTCCCGAAATGCGCGCCGTATTACGAGGCCGTAACGATATTTACGATCCGCGCACCGGCAACAACATCTACACCGCCAACACCGCGCTGCACATCCTCTGGTTCCTGCGTAGCCGCTGCAACGTTCCGGATGACGAGATCATTTTCGAGACCTTTGCCAGTGCGGCAAACGTCTGCGATGAAGCGCTGACCAATGCCGACGGCTCTGTCAGCCAGCGCTACCGTACCTCTTGCGTGATTGGTGCTGACGAGCAGCGTCCAAGCGTGTTGCAGAAGCTGGAGGCTTCATGCGCAGGTAGTCTGATTCGTGTAGGCGGGCGCTGGATGCTGCAGGTTGGAGCCTATTACGGCCCATATGACTTCGAGATCACCGAAGACATGATCATCGGCACGGTGTCCGGCAGTACTGAGTCGACAAACGATTCCGCCATAAACACGGTGCGCGGCACATTCATCGACCCTGAGCAGTCGTGGACCGAGACGGACTACCCCGAGGTCAGTGTTTCCAAATGGATCCTTGAGGACGGCGGCGAGGCTGCTGAAACGATGTCTTTCCCTTATGTGCCCGACGCCTATCAGCCTCAGCGCCTGGCGAACATATCGTTACGCAAGCGTCGGGCAGGCGGGGCAATCAGCCTGCCGATGAACTTCTCAGGCTACAACTGCAGGCCGGGTCGCGTCGTTCGCGTAAATCTGCCATCACTGAACATCCTTGGCGAGTTCATCGTCTCTGACTGGTCGATGGGTGACAACGAGGGCTGCACTGTTCAGGTCAAGCAGTACGAGGCGGCAATCTTCGATGATGCCGTGGGGCAGCCTTACAATCCGCTGGGATTCATCAACCTGCCAAGCGGCGGGCTTGGTTCGCCCACCGGGCTTGCATGGTCGGCTGGCGATGCGGCTGAGGTGGTGCAGGGCGTACTGTCGTGGGTTCCACCGCAGGGCATCGTCACCTCCTATGTGGTCACGGTTCGGCAGGGCGGTGGTGTCGCGCAGTCGCGTTCTGTTCCTGCCACTGCGAACACCCTCGCTATCAATGGCCTGCCATCGGGTGCGTACACCATGAGTGTCTCCGCCCTAGGGCCGATGGCCCGATCTGGGGAGGCAACGATATCGGTGAGCATCCAGGGTCCGCCAATCCCGGAATCCTGCGTAGTGCAATCTTCGCTCGAAAGCATCGTGCTGATCCCCCAGAACCCGAACCACGGCTTGAACGGCGGCACCTACGAGTACTTTTTCAGCACCAACCCCAATGCGACATCGGGCACGGCGCAGTACTTGGGGCAGGGCTTGTCGTTCACTCACAATGATCTGGCGTTCTTCACAAACTATTACTACTTCATCCGCTCGACCAACGCATACGGTAAGAGCGCCTTCCTTTATGTGCCTGCGTCGACTTCGAACGATGTGTCGGCCTATCTTGCTGCTCTCGCCGGGAAGATCAGTAAGACCGAGCTCTCGCAGAACCTGCGTTCAGAGATTGAGCTGATCAGTGGCGACGGAGCTGGCTCAGTCAATGAGCGCCTGGAAGAGCTGAAGGCCAACATCGGAGAAATCACCGACGCGCTGGTCTACGTGCCCACCGACCCCTACGTGCGCGACAACACAGTGCGCGTGGGCGATAACCTCTGGACGGCCATTGCGGCGGTGCCAGCGGCTGCCAACGGATCGAATGCTCCGCCTAACCCGACCTACTGGGTTAACAGCGGCCAGTCAATCCGGACCGCCAACGCACTGGCAGCTCAGGTAACGAAAAACACCGCTGACATTAGTACGGTGGACGGCAAGACCAGCGTTACCGCCAGCCAGCTTCAAGCGGTGCAGGCTCAGTACCGTGCCGACAGTGGGGAAGGCGATCTGCTGGACGCGCTCAAGGGGTGGGACAGCACGGCCAGCTACGCACAGGAAGTGAAAGTCAGGACGGAACAGGACTTCGCACAGGCCCAGCGCACCACACTGCTTGATTCTCGGGTCGGCGGCAATGAGTCGAAAATCAGCGTCGTTGAAACGACGATTGCGACTGACAGGCAGGCCACTGCTCAGCAGATCACAACGCTGAGTGCGGCAGTCGATGCGAGTCAGGCCGCCATCCGGAGCGAGGCAACAGCAAGAGCGGACGCTGATGGTGCGTTGTCCCGCCAGGTAACCACTGCGCAATCGACAGCCAACGGGGCGAGCGCCAGTGCTGAAACGGCAACTAACACCGTTTCGGCGCTAGGAGGCAAGGTTTCATCTCTCACGACCATAAAAACTTCGACCACGGTCGGTGGCCGTACGGTCATGGCAGGGCTGGCAATAGGTGTTGAGGGGCAGCAGCAGGAGTCGCAGATACTTGCTTTTGCGCAGCGCTTCGCAATTCTGGACGAGGCCAGCGGAACGATGATTGCGCCGTTTGTGGTGCAAGGCGGGCAGGTGTTTATCAACACCGCGATCATCAACACGGCCTTCATCAAAGAAATCATTGCGGGAATGTCGATCACATCCCAGGCAAAGAACTCGCGTGGCGAACCTTTGTTAGAGCTCAACTTTGTGACTGGAGCAGTGAATATCCGGAGCCAAGATGCTGACGGTTCGACTCTGCTTAATAATCGCGGGCTCTATGTGTATGACGCCAACCTTGTAGAACGCACGGCAGTAGGCCGCCTGACCGCGTCTTAATCTCGTACTGATAAACCATTTCGGAGAAAAGATGGATACTTATGGAGTGCGAGTGCGAGACGCTAGCAATGCTCAGACTTTAGGGATGGAAGATTTTACTATTAGAAAGCTGGCTTCGATTGTTATTCCAGCCTCTCGCACAAGCGGCGAGGGCGTTCGAAGTGATTATATTCTAATGGATGTTCCTAACTATGATCCTGCGAAGTGCTTCGTATTAATTACGCCTAGACAGTACGCTTCCTATGGTCAACCTGGCACCCCCGATGCGTGGGGGTATGTTCCCACGTATAAAGATTTGGGAGGGACGAGAATTGGAATATTCACTTACGTCAACAGAAGACGCCCTACCGGTGTGGGCGGGCGCTTCAGGGATGAATGGATAGAGCATGCTGTTGAGTCTGTAGTGGAAGTTGTGAGGGTAGGGTGATGGTGGACTATGGTTTCTCTGCAGTTAATGGGGCAAGCTCGGTTATTATCGGTAGCAAGTACAAGGTGCTGGTATTTTCCGAGCGAGGCCAGTTCGCTATCACTTCCCAATATACCGATAAGGAAGGGTTCGGATATGTAGTGTTCGCCCGGCCAATTCTGACCCAAGAGCCGCCCCAGATTTTTGTCAGGCATATAAGTGGTAGTCATCCAAGCTTGGGTGTTTATACCACCATGTCTGGAAGTCCCGGTAACTGGACTGGTTTTTTGGTGACGTCGGCAGTTAGGCCTGGCGGGACGCTTCAGAATTATTCTATGGAATTCGTCTCTTGCAAGTTCGCTGATCAGCCAAGCTCCCAGGTCTACGGAATAAATATTCGGGATGAAGGTGGGCGCATAGTATTTTCGTCCTCTGACAAAATTGTTAGATATAGTAAGTTTGCCAAAGGCTGGACATTACAAAAAGGCGATTTGGTCGATATTTATAACAGCAATCTAACTATCGATGCTGATGACTTTGTCTGCATTTCCAGCATAGATCGGGGAGTTATGTGGTTTGCAGATGGTGTCCAATTCGCGGGGCTTACCCTGCTCGCTAACGGCGTGCCAGTTTTGCAAATAAACGCTCAAATCGCGGGCGGCGGATACTGGTATTACCAAGGAGTAAATGAGACAAGCTTTGCTATTCCGGTCTGTAAGTTCCCTGTCTCTAGATATTATAACTAAGCACCTTTTTTGGAGTTGCATGCATGCCTTGGTATAAAGCCGGGACGGTTTCCGTTACCCAAAATTCGAACGCCGTTATCGGTAGTGGTACGGCCTTCATTGCAAATAGCCGAGTAGGCGATGGATTTCGCGGCCCTGACGGTGGCTGGTACGAGGTAACGAACATCGCCAGCGACACGGCGATGTCGATCGCGCCGAACTACCAAGGCGCAAGCAACAGCGCGGGCGGCTATGCGCTTGCCCCTCTGCAGGGCTACGTCAAAGAATCAGCGGATGCTTTGCGCGCGCTGGTGAACAAGTTCGGTACGCAGCTGGCCGCACTCGGCACCACCGGTAACTACGACACGCTTCCGGTAGCCAAGGGCGGCACTGGCCGCTCGGACGGACGGGTTATTTTTTCTGAGGTCGGTGTTCAGCAGGCCAGCGCGCTTTACAACGTGCAAGGCATGTACATGGGCTGGAACTCTAATTCTCAGGGTGAAGGCCACTTCGTTGTAAACCGTGGCGGCGGTGCTGGCGGGTTCACCTGGCGGTCAGTGAATGCTGGTAATACAGCCACCGGGCCAGCAATGACGTACAGCTACGAAGGGTTGCTTACGGTTTCGTCGCTTTCTGTGACTGCTGCCCCGATCAGCATTGCATCAGGCGGCACTGGCGGCAACAGCCAGACTACAGCGCGTAATTCGTTAGGTATCGGCCCGGCCTCTGCTCCCACGTTTGCGGGCTTGGAACTCAGCAACAACGCTCCCTATATCGACTTTCATTACAACAACACTGCAGCAGACTATGACGTCAGGCTGATCAACCAAGCAGGGGGCGTGCTGACACTACAGGGTGCGATGCAGATCACAGGGAGACTTGAGTCAGCAGGCACCTGGTGCAGGGCAGGGCTGAGCGCCGGTCGTGGCGGGACTGTCTACAACTACAACTGGACCGGCTCTAACGTTGACGTCTGGATCGACAACACCTACGTCGGGACCATGACGCTGTTCGGGTCTGACTACCGGTTCAAGAAGTACATCGCCAACGCGAAAGTGCCGTCGTACCTTGATCGCATCGATGCTTACAGGATCGTCACCTACCAGCGCAAGATATTCGGCGCGGTCTTTAGCGGCGATGGCACCACCTACCAGGGCCTGATTGCCCATGAGGCCCAAGAGGTAAACCCGCTGGCCGTTACGGGTGTGAAGGATGGCACTGACGAGAGCGGCAACGCACGTATCCAGCAGCTCGACCCGATGGCCTTGATCACCGATCTGATGGGAGCCGTCAAGGAGCTGCGCGCCGAGGTTATAGCGCTAAAGGCTGCTGCACAGCGAGCGCCCGAATCTACCGCCGCGTAACGCCCGCACAGCAACACCCGCACCCCGCCATCGAGCGGGTATTTTTTTGCCTGGAGAAACACCGATGCCGATCACCGCGCAGCAACTTCTGCAGATCCTCCCGAACGCCGGCCAGAAAGCCGGCGTTTTTGCACCCGTCCTCAATACGGCGATGAGCAAGTACCAGATCGTGACCCCGCTGCGCATCGCGGCGTTCATCGCCCAGGTCGGCCATGAGTCCGGTCAGCTGCGTTATGTCCGCGAGATTTGGGGGCCGACTCCGCAGCAGTTGGGGTACGAGGGGCGCAAAGACCTGGGCAATACCGTGCCGGGCGATGGCTCCAAATACCGTGGGCGCGGCCTGATCCAGATCACTGGTCGGGCGAACTATGCCGAGTGCGCCGAAGCGCTGGGCCTGGATCTGATCAACCATCCCGAATTGCTCGAGCTGGCGCAGTACGCCGCGATGTCGGCGGGGTGGTTCTGGCACCGGGCCGCGCTCAACACGCTGGCCGACAAGGGCGATTTCCTGACCATCACCAAACGCATCAACGGCGGGACAAATGGCCTGGCTGACCGTCAGGCGCTGTACGCCCGAGCGCTTGAGGTGCTGGCGTGAAGGCCTTGCCGTGGAAGGCTGCGGTCTTGCTGCTGATCCTGCTGGCGCTGGCTGGCGCGCTGTACGGTGCATACCGGCACGGCGTGAGCGTCACCGATCTGGCCTGGCGGGCGAAGTGGGCCAAGGAAGTCGGCGCCCAATCCGAAGCGGTGGCCACCACGACCACCGCGTACCGAACCGAAGAGCAACGCCGCCAGAAAGCGGCCAACCAGGTGGCAAACGATGCAAGACAAGAACAGACCGCTGCGCTTACTGATGCTGCTGTCGCTGACGCTGCTGGCGACCGGCTGCGCGTCGAAGCAGGAAAGCTGGCAGCCACGGCAAGTTGTGTGCCCGGCGATACCGGAGCTGCCGAACGAGGCAAGGCAGCCACCCGCGCCGCCATGGTGCTCTCCGAACTGCTCGGCCGGGCTGACGCGCGAGCGGGAGAGCTGGCAAAGGCTTATGACGAATCCCGAATAGCCGGGCTGGCGTGTAACCGCATTGCCGAAGAGCTATCCAGTACCACCAATTCAGCCAGGCCGTAGGCCACCGGGGAAGCACTGTGCAGACAGAAACGAAGCAAGAAACCTACGACCGTACGATGAAAGTTACGTTGGCAGTGAGGGCGAACGGCGGGTCGGTGACGGTCCAGATCCAGGCCGGTGATAACTGGATCACCACCGATACGTTCTGGAAAGACGGTGGCTATCAGCTGAGCATTCCGCCCGCGACGATCCGCTACGTGCCCGCTGCTGGCGCTGCATTTGAGGTGTACGCATGAGCCTTCTGGTCAACCCGATCCCACGCCGTCAACCGATCCGGCGTGGCCTGGGCCTGCTCGGCGACAGCTTCTCGGGCAACTGCCACACCATCGCGGCGACGGCGTTTGGCACCGAGGCCTATGGCTATGCGGGCTGGATCGCGGCGCGCACCGGCCTGTTCCCGAGCTACGTCGACAACCAAGGTAAGCTCGGCGACCACACCGGGCAGTTTCTGGCCAGGCTTCCGGCCTGCATTGCGTCGTCCACTGCCGACCTGTGGCTGCTGCTGTCGCGCACCAATGACAGCACCACGGCAGGTATGAGCCTGGCCGACACGAAAGCCAACGTGATGAAGATCGTCACCGCGTTCCTGAACACGCCGGGCAAGTACCTGATCGTTGGCACCGGCACGCCGCGCTTCGGCAACAGGGCGCTGACCGGGCAGGCGCTGGCCGATGCGATCGCTTACAAAGACTGGGTGCTGAACTACGTCAGCCAGTTCGTGCTGGTAGTGAACATCTGGGACGGCTTCACCGAGGCAATGACCGTTGAAGGCCTGCACCCGAATCTTCTGGGTGCCGAGTTCATCAGTTCGCGGGTGGTGCCTATCATCACCGCCAACTTCGAATTCCCCGGCATCCCGCTGCCCACGGACGCTGGCGACGTTTACTCGGCCATTCGCCCGTTCGGTTGCCTCAACGCCAACCCGCTGCTGGCGGGCACCGGCGGTTCTCTGCCTGCTGGCGTGAATGCCGCGGCCGGGTCGGTGCTGGCGGACGGATACAAGGCCGTAGGATCTGGCCTGACCGGTATCACTACGCGCTGGTTCAAGGAGCCTGCCGCCTATGGCGAGGCGCAGTGCATTGAGCTGCGTGGCAACATGGCGGCGGCGGGCGGCTACATCTACATGCAACCCACGGCCAACGTGGTACAGACCAACCTGGCAGCCGGCGACGTTATCGAAATGGTGTCGGCGGTGGAAATCATGGGGTCGTCGCGCGGCATTCTGGCTTGGGAGGCTGAGTTAACCATCACCAAGACGGTCAGCGGTGCTGCGTCCACGTTTTACTATCGGTCGATGGACAAGTACCAAGAGCCGTTCACCATGCCGGCCAGCTTTTCCGGAGCGTTGGAAACGCAGCGCGGCACGATTGACCTGAGTGAAACTGTGATCACGTCACGCATGGGCCTGTATCTGGCAGCAGGCGTGCCGCAGGACTCGACGGTCAAGGCCGCGCAGTTCGGGATGCGCAAGGTATAGGTGGGCGAGCGGGGCGCTCCGCTACTCTGTCGGAACGCCTCGTTGGCGGCTGAGTGACTGCGGCAGCTTGTTCGGGCATTCCGGGTCTTCGATAAAGCCTCGTCCATCGCAATGCGTGCAATCGTCACGCACTGCGAATCCGTCCAGGCAGTGAAGGCATCTGATAAATATCGAGTAGCTATGACGCTCCCACAGCGAAACGTAGGCCTTGAAGTCGCCTTGGTCGAGGGCTACCGCCGAGGCGTCGACGAGCGCTCGATATTGATCTTCATCGCTCAGGCGTTGATAGCTCGCACCGTTGATCTGCCTGGATTGCTCAACCAGCGTCAGCGTCTGGCCAGTTTCGGTGTAGATGTAGCGACCCTCGAGCACGCCGTACTTCTTGTAATCCCTCATGATGAGTTCGCCTTTCTCGTCGAGAAAGGCGAAGTGGGCGGCATGGTAGGGCGACTGGTCGGCCTCATGAAGCACGTATCGGGAGTTGAGCAGGCTGCCGACTATTACGCCGCCCTTGTTGTAGGCCAGATAGTCCGACGCCTGATGCCGCCATTCGTGGTTGCCTTCCTCGGTGAAGTGGCAAAAAGCGGCGCTGGCCAGCTCGAAGAGCTCAAAGCGCTCCAACGGATCGACCAACCCGCCAGCCTGCATGTCTTCGGCCATGCGTGCCAGAAACCGGTAAGTGACCGCGGGGTTCGTCCACTGCCTCCTGTCGTTGAGCCTTTTGTGCCATTCGGCCAAGGCTTCTGAGCTGTTGCTCTCGTTCATGGGGGTGATTCTCAATTGCTGTATGGGTATACAGTAGTTGAGTGTTTCAGATTTGGGGAGTGGTGTTCGTCGGCAGGACGCCGGAGATGGGAAGGCAGGTAGGTAGCATAAAATCGACATGTGCTTATGCGATCTGTCGATTAGGAGGACCGTGGTATATCAACTCTATTGATGAAGCCCCGCGAAACCCACGGGGCTTCGTCATTCTATTTGCCGAGCTTCTTACGGACATCGACCACCATCGGGCCAACTGCCTTGACTGCTTCTTTTAAAGCGGCCTCAGTAACGCCAAATTCCTTCGCCCAATACTTCAGCTCCCATTCCTCAGACGTGTTAACTCGAGCTCTGTCTTTAGGCCCTTTATTCGTTAAATCATCTGACATTGCGATGTTCCTTATGATTGGCCTAGATCATCCAGGCTACCAAAGCGTAGACCATGATCACTCATTCTGCCTTGCGCAAAACCCCAGCGGCAGGCCGCATGTCTTCGTGTGCGAAACCACAAAAAAGACCGATTTTTGCAGTGGCTTTTAGGGTGCGTTTTATTTTTATTTCAATGAGTTACCGTTGTATGGTCCCCAGCATGGGGTGCTAGGGGTCGAGTGTTCGAATCACTCCGTCCCGACCATATAATTCAATGTCTTAGGCCAATGTTCGCAGCATTGGCCTTTTTCATGCGCGTGACTTTTGCGTGACTCGTTGGTTTTTCATGCCTGCCTCCTTTTCAAAAATGTCAGACCCGGCCCACGCGAGTCAATTGCTGACACCATGTTTGCAGCATCCATCAGATATCCAGTATCCGAGCTTGGTCCCGTTCGAAAACCATTTCATGGAACGATTAGGCGGTGCTGTCAGGCCCAGTCAATCACATTTCCCTGCTGATCTGACGCTTCCACTTTTCACGCATTGGCATGACGTGGCCCCGCCGCTGAGACTCAGTTTGAGGAGGGTATTGGAGCTTCGCGATTCGGTTCAGCTACTATCGCGCAGATCGGCTTATGTATGGATGCACTGATGCTCAATGATTCCGATACCGTGGGAAGTGCTTTCAAGCGTGCCTTTTACCGGGTCGACGGTATAACCATGTATGCGTGTTGGGCGATATGGGTGGGGGTGCTGATTTGGGACCTGCTTGGTTCGGAAGGCTCGGGGATCCACACGATTGTCTTGATTCTTATAGGCCTTTTAAATCCTTTCCTGTTTCTGCTGCTTGGCCTTTGGCGTTTACCCGGTCTGCTGACGGCGTTGATTGTCATCGGCATCAATATCAAGTTTTTATTCGCTTGGCTTTGAACCTTATGGCCTATGTAAAACGCGGTATTGAGGGCTGAAACCTTCTCGCGCATATCCAGCCACTCGTAATAGCCAGTGGCTGCTACCTAAAAGCCGTGGCGACCTTCTCCCGCACCAACGCTTTGCGCGTGTGCCCGCGACGCGAGCTCTGACTAAGGTGCCCACCATCTCCAAAAAAACAATTTGACATATGTTATTTGTGATCACATATTAGCCCCATAAGAACGCCAATATGAGTCACTCCCCATGACAGACCGTCCCATCCTCCTGCCGCCCATGCGCCAGGTCTCTCGCGATACCCTCCAGGACCAGGTCTACCGGCAGATCCGTGAAGCACTGATGAGCGGGCGCTTTCAGCCGGGTCAGAAGCTGACGATTCGTGGTCTGGCCGAGGCGCTAGGCTCCAGTCCGATGCCGGTGCGCGAGGCCTTGAATCGTCTTAGCGCCGAGAACGCCTTCGAAGTCACCGAAACCGCCCGGCTGCGCGTGCCCATGATGACCCCGGAGCGGCTGCGCGAGATTCGCGATGCGCGTGTTGCGCTGGAAGGTATGTTGGCCGAGAAAGCCGTGGTTCTGATCAACGACGCCGATCTTGCCGACATCAGCCAGCTCTGCGGGCAGATGCAGAAGGCTGCCGACAGCGTTGATGTAGCCCTTTATCTGTGGACCAACTTTGCCTTTCATCGACGCATTTATGCGGTGGCCAAGGCTGAGCTGATCGTTGCGGCAGTGGAGAATTTCTGGCTGCACATCGGTCCGTGTTTCGCGCTGGTTGCGCCTGACCGGGCGCATCTTCAGCGTTCGATGGAAGCACACAACCGCATCGTTGAGGCGTTGGCGGCGCGTGATGGGGCGGCGGCTCGTGCAGCTGTCACCGACGACATCATGCAAGCTGCCGACTCTCTGACGCGCCTGATCGCAAAGAGCGACCGCTCCAGGTCGCGTGTCTCGGGAGTGAAAAAAGCATGAGTGTTCTCAATCGGCTGGTTCCCTATGCAGGGCTGCGTGTCCTGATTTCCGGCGGTGCAGCCGGGATCGGTGAGGTATTGGCGGCGGCTTACCTGGAAGCGGGGGCAAAGGTACACGTGTGCGATGTCAGCGAGGCGGCCATTGCGGCATTCCTCGATCGTCATCCGGGCAGTGTCGCCACCCACGCAGACGTCGCTGATCCGGCGCAGATCGAGGCGGTGTTCAGGGTGCAGCGCGCACGCTTCGATGGTCTTGATGTGCTGATCAACAACGCCGGGATCGCCGGGCCGACGGCGGGCATCGATGCAATCAGCGAAGAAGAGTGGCAGCGCACCATCGACATCAATCTCACCGGGCAGTACCGCTTCGCTCATCACGCGGTGCCGTTGCTCAAGGCCTCGCCCAACGCTCACCTGATCCATATCGCCTCGGTCGCCGGTCGTCTGGGCTATGCCTGGCGCACTCCGTATGCCGCGACCAAATGGGCGATTGTCGGGCTGATGAAGTCGCTGGCTTCCGAGTTGGGTGAAAGTGATATCCGCGTCAATGCCTTGCTGCCGGGTATCGTCGAAGGTCCGCGCATGGACGGGGTGATTCGGGCCCGTGCGCAACAGATGAACGTGCCGGAGGAGGCGATGCGCGAGGAGTATCTGAAAAAGATCTCGCTCAAGCGCATGGTCACGGCCGAGGACGTTGCGGCGATGGCACTCTTTCTGTGTTCGCCCGCCGCCCGCAACGTCACGGGGCAGGCCATCAGTGTGGATGGCAACGTCGAATACCTCTGAGGATTCGGCCCTATAGCAACGATGACCGGACGT